>Ga0194130_10000436_pt1 | contig 80309 bp, 74 predicted proteins | sample TA2KigsurfametaG_FD_160084 | JGI IMG/M metagenome (GOLD analysis project Ga0194130, IMG submission 160084) | Freshwater microbial communities from Lake Tanganyika, Tanzania - TA2015050 Kigoma 12 surface | ecosystem: Environmental > Aquatic > Freshwater > Lake | place: Tanzania: Lake Tanganyika... | reverse complement strand
ATCGGGAGGAGACGGAATCTCACCCACGCCAGGTTCGATGCGAATTTCGGTATTCCATTTCTCTGCGAGATGACGTGCGGTCTGCTGACACCGCAAGAGCGGGCTTGAAACAATCGCGAGCGGTCCCAATTTGTCCAACGCGTTAGCGACCGCAGCGGCTTGTCGGCACCCAATGTCATCGAGCAACGGATCGGGATCGACATTCCAACCAGCTGCCGCACGCCCGTGACGCACCAGATACAGCCGTGTCACGAGAACAGCCAGCCGTCACTTACTGGCCCACCGACCAAGGGGTCAATGAACCATTCATGTCCGAATGCCATGGTGAAACGCTCTTCGTCCATGGCGAGAAAGAAACCCGAATCGGACAATTGGCTGGCATGGCAACCCATCGCCTTGCGCTTCAGGGGCGCGTACTTCTGCACGTCCACCCCGAGCGTGATGTCTTGCTCAGTCGAGCCCATGGGATTGCCATCATCTGCGGGACCGTCTGGGTCAAAGTCGTCTTCGCCTTCTGGAATCATGCCCATCTCTCGCGCCATGGATATCAGCGCGCGCATGCGATCACGATTCATCGTTGCTTCGTACAGTTTCACTCTTCCAACAAGTTGTGCTGCGCGGTGTCCGACTTTGTGCACCATGACGTGGTCTGGGTGGCCGTAACCACCATGCCAGTCGTAACAGGTGAGCACGTCGGCATGTTCCTCACTCAAGATTGAAGCGAGGCGTTTCGCCGCATCGTCGACGTCAGCATTCATGAATGCTCCGCTATTCGCGTTCTGAGCCCAGCCCGTCATCCCGCTGTCCTCATACCCGAGCCATTCCACTCGATGGATGCCGAGTGTCTCGGCAGATGCAAGCGTTTCTCTGCGTCGACGTTCTACGAGACTTTCCCCGGGTGCGAGCTCAGATGGCACCTCTCCGTGATCTCCATTCGTTGCAACGACAAGAACAACTCGGTGTCCTTCGGCTGCTGCACGTGCAATGGTGCCGCCGGTGGAGATGCACTCATCGTCAGGATGAGCGTGCAAGCAGACAAGTGTTCCCATTGGCTAGGCCTGGCGTGCAGCACCAGATGACAACAAGTTGTCGACATTTGTGATGCCCCACGTTTCCAGTACTTGCCGTGTGTGTTGACCTGGATGGGCTGGCGGCACATCGAGAGAAGGTTTCGTGCGCGAAAAACGTGGCGCCGGGGCAGGTTGCACTCGGCCATGGGACTCGACGAACGTTTCTCGTTCGACATTGTGTCGATGCTTGGCCGCCTCGCTCATGGTGAGAACCGGTGCGAAACACACGTCGGTTGCTTCCATGATGTCGCACCATTCGTCACGAGTCTTCGTGGCGAACACTGCACGAACCTTTTCCTTCAGTGCCGGCCACTTTGTGCGATCCATCTGCGGCGCAAAGTCAGGATCAGAATCAAGCCCACTCAATCGAAGCAGCTCTGCGTAGAACTGAGGCTCAATGGAACCAATTGACACGTACTTCCCGTCTTTGCATTCGTAGACGTCGTAAAAGTGCGCACCAGTGTCGAGAAGATTGGTTCCCGGCTTGTTCTCATCATGAAGGCCGACGCTCTTGAACGCCCAGAAAAACGTCATGAGCACTGCCGTACCATCAACCATTGCGGCGTCGACAACCTGACCTTCGCCAGACTTCTGGGCCTCGAGCAAGGCTGAGACGATTCCGAGCGCAAGGAACATTCCCCCACCGCCGAAATCACCGACCATGTTGAGCGGTGGAACTGGCGCTTCGCCTGCGCGAGCGAAATGCGCGAGCGCACCAGCAAGAGATATGTAGTTGATGTCGTGCCCTGCAGCTTGCGAGTACCAGCCCTCTTGACCCCAACCGGTCATACGACCGAACACGATCTTCGGGTTACGCGCCAAGCATTTGTCCGGACCGATGCCAAGGCGCTCCATCACTCCGGGGCGAAAACCTTCGATGATTGCATCTGCTTTCTGCACGAGCTGCAATAAAGCTTCGACACCATCGGGATGCTTCAAGTCGAGTGCCACGTTGCGCCTGCCACGTTGTAGCAAATCGAAAAATGGCTCCTCTGGTGCCGGACCGTGTACCGATTGTGCGCGCTCAACACGAATCACTTCAGCGCCGAGATCGGCGAGCAACATAGCGGCAAAGGGTCCGGGCCCGATGCCAGCAATTTCGATGATGCGGTAACCGCTGAGCGGTCCGGCCATGACGTCCTCCTCAGACTTGACGTGCGTGTTTGGTGATCTCGTCAACGAACATCGGCCAGAGCGGCTCTGGCACGTCGTGACCCATGTCGTCGACCAGCAACAACCGCGAATTCGGAATCAATTCTGCGGTGTGCTTGCCACCACTGGCGTCGAGCAGAGTGTCGTCAAGTCCGTGAATGACGAGCGTCGGCACTTGAATGTTCATCAACTGCTCATTGCGTCGACCACTTGCGTAAATCGCCGCCAACTGACGCGAGGCACCTTCTGGATAGAACATGCGGTCGTATTCACGCGCGGCGCGCTCGCGGTTCACTTGCGCGTCCCCGTATTTCTTGGACTGCCACACGAGCCACCGCTTTGAACCTTCGATGTAGTCCTCGCGATCTGCTGGTGGCGGCGCAAGCAATGCCTCGAGCGCTTCAGGCTGTGATTGGCCGTACGCGGGGTCACCCGACACCGACATGATTGACGTGAGGGTGAGCACACGGTGTGGGTGTTCGATAGTCAGCACCTGAGCGATCATCCCGCCCATCGACGCACCAATGATGTGGGCCTTGTCGATTCCGAGATGATCAAGAAGACCGACAGCATCTGCAGCCATGTCACGAAGCGTGTATGGCACCTCGGGCATGTCGGTCTCCATGAGAGCCGCAGCAACAACCGCGTCTGTGTCCACCGCGACACCGTCAAGCTTTGTCGACAAACCACAATCTCGATTGTCAAAGCGAATGACGAAGAAGCCCTCGTCGGCGTACTGCTGCAGGAACTCCTCTGGCCACGCGATCATCTGGGCGGTGAAGCCCATAATCCACAACATGGCCGGATTCTCCGGATTTCCGAACGTGTCGAACTCAAGGTCGACACCGTGGCTGAGGCTGGCGCGAGGCATGACGATCAGTCTCACCTCTCCCACCCCACAGGGTCAATCTGAACCGACTCACCCTTCCGTTGACAGATACCGTCTGTGGCAGATGGCGCCGATGATTCGAACAGTTCGTGCACCCGGCCGGGTCAATCTCATTGGCGACCACACCGACTACACCGGCGGTTTAGTTCTGCCATTGGCGATCACCCTCGCCACCACGTTGACGTACGAACTCACTCCTGGTCGTGCCACTGACATTCAGAGCTCCGACTTCGACCACAACACCGCACGCTATGTCAGCGCCGTGGAAACCGAATTACGTGAAGCAGGGTTTGACGTACCGAATATTCGCGGAGAACTGTCAACCACACTCCCTGTTGGCGCGGGATTGTCGTCGAGCGCAGCACTCGAAGCAGCGCTTGCACTTGCTTTCGGCGCTCCGTGTTCCACTCACGACGAACGCATTGCTCTTGCTCAGCTTCTACAGCGTGCGGAACAACGGGCTGTCGGCGTGCCGTGCGGAATCATGGACCAACTCATCTGCCTCATCGGTCGCAAGGAGCACGCCGTACTCATCGACTGCCACACACTCGACCATTCGTACGTGCACATACCTGCTGGCATCGACATCGTCGTTCGCTTTGTTGCCGAGCGCACTCTCGCCGGCAGCGAATACGCCGATCGAGTTGCACAATGCTCACTCGCCGAACAGTCGATTGGTCCTCTACGAATGGCCGACATCGACGCAGTCCGCTCCATTGAGGATGTCACTCTCCGCAAGCGTGCACGCCACGTGATTTCAGAGAACAGTCGAGTCCGCGACTTTGCTTCTGCTCTCTCTACAGGTGACCTGGTTGCTGCAGGCTCACTGATGTTCGACAGCCACCGCAGTCTTGCCACCGACTTCGATGTGTCGACACCTCGAATGGATGCAGTTGTTGACGAGCTCTCTCGAACACCCGGTGTCATCGGAGCGCGCATGACTGGTGGAGGATTTGGTGGTTGTGTCGTTGCCGTCGTTGAAGAAGGTTGCAACGTCCCGGGCTGGCAAGTGTCGGCAGCTGACGGTACGTCAGTCTCTCAATAGACGTTGCTTCTGTCGGTCGAATTCGACTTGGGTGATGGTGCCGCGATCAAGCAAAGCTTCGAGTCGCTCTAGCTGACTCACCACATCATCAGCACCAGCTGATGGCGCTGCTGTGGGGGTGGTCGCTGCTCTCACCCTCGTAAGCACTGCGGAGTGGATGATGTTCTGCACTGCTTCTGGGTCGGGAATGTCGTCGATTTGTTGTTGACCCTGTTCACCACTCGACTCGATGAGAAGACTTCCAGCCTTCACGATTCGTTGAAAAATGGTCTGCGAAAAGTTCACATTCGATACCTTCTCGAGCAGCATCTCGACTCCATGACGAGCAACCACACCTTGTCTATATATAAGGCGTTGGTTCGTGAGCACCAGATATGTGGTTCGCCACTCCACTGCTCTTTTGATGAGCCATGCAGCCGACACGAGCATCGCCGCCCAGAACACATACGAGAGCAGGTCTCGCAGCCAAACGATGTCAATCTGCGCATTCACGACAAGGGCCCCAAAGAGGCAGGCAACAGTCACCAGGCCAGGTGACCCGAGGTACCACCAATGTGGGTTGATATCGAGTTGGATGACCTCATTGTCGTGCAAAAGGCGCGCGGGGAACGGCATGGCGCTCATGGTAGTCACCGCCTAAGTTGCATGACCGTGAACGACGTCGACGCTCTTCCTCTGGTTAGCCAGCGTCAACGTCATCTGCTGCTCGACGATCTCGACCCTGACCAATATGAAGCCGTTACGACTACTGCTGATGTCGTCGTTGTGCGTGCCGGAGCAGGCTCAGGCAAGACCACGGTGTTGACCCGCCGAATTGCGTGGAGGGTCGACACCGAGTCAGCCAATGCGCGTCACGTGCTGGCAATCACCTTCACACGACAGGCAGCCGGCGAACTGCGTCGTCGATTGCGCCAGTTGGCCGGAGAGACCGAACGTGAGTCACATCTCGTTACCGCCGGAACCTTCCACGCCGTTGCGCTCTCGTTACTTCGGCAACGACGAGAGGATCAGGGAAAGCAAATGCCCAATGTGCTTAACAATCGTTACGCACTTCTCTCGGCAGCTCGCGGCACCGAACGTCCCGGAGACGAGAGCTACGACATCTTGAACATGATCGATTGGGCACACGCACGCCTGCTGTCCCCTGCAGATGTGGTGAAGCGACTCTCCGCCAGCGAATGGCGGCTCAATATCACGATTAATTCATTCGCTGACATCTTCCATGCTTATGAGACCATGAAGCGTAAGCGTGGAGTTCTTGACATGAACGACATGATCTCACTCGTCGTCAAAGAAGCACGCGAGCAACCGCAGTTTGCGGATTCAATACGTTGGCAGTTTCGACATGTTCATGTTGACGAAGCACAGGACATGAACCCATTGCAATATGCGTTCCTCCAACTTCTCCTCGGGGACAGACCGGATGTATTTCTCGTGGGCGATCCGAACCAAGCCATTTACGGGTTTAACGGTGCGGATAACTCGCTCTTTGACGAATTGCCTGGCATTGACACACCTGCGACGATCATCAACCTTCCCTCGAACTATCGATGCTCACCACAAATCGTGACCGGTGCCGTGCACGTGCTCGCGAACGGATCGCAGCATGCTGACGCCGTCTCGCGGCGACACGACGGAAGAGCAATCGAACTCATTCGTTGCCAGGACGATGATGACGAACTACGCCAACTCACATCACATATAAAGAATCTTGCTTCCGACGGTTTCACGTGGAATTCCATCGCAGTTCTGGCCCGCACAAATCAACTTGCCACCAACATCGCTCGTGCCCTTACTGCTAATGACATTCCTCTGAAAGAAAGTCGGCTCGGTCAAGCGGAACAGGCGGCGCTATCTGAAGCGTCCGCGCTCGGTTCACGGCACGCCATGACGGCTTGGTCAAGTGACATTCTTGATCAGGAAACCCTCGACGAAGACGACGAACTTATTGTGCAACAGTCTGTGCGCGAGGTGGCTCTCAAAGTGCGCGAATACCTTGACGAGAATCGGCACGGAGTGGTTGACGGACGAAGTTTCGCCTCGTGGTTCAGCGGTGCCGGTCGCGAGGACGAAAGTACAGGAGTTGAAGTACTCACGTTTCACGCAGCAAAGGGGCGCGAATGGCCCGCAGTGCTACTCGCTGGTGTTGAACCCGGTCTCCTTCCGCATTCAAGCGCCCGCACCGACGAGGCAAAGCGCGAAGAGGCTCGGCTTGCATACGTTGCGTGCACACGTGCAGCCGACCGCTTACTGATCACTTGGGCCGACACTCGTGGAGGCAACCGAGCCGGACCAAGCCCACTGATACGTGGCATTCCCACTGGCGAATGGTCGCCTGCTCCGCCACCTGACTCTGTGAGAGAGCGCAATACCAAGCGACGTCAAACCAAGGATCCTCGAAAGACCGCGGTCATGACATGGCGCGCTCACGCCGCACGTGTTGCAGGACTTCCTGAACAATCTCTCATCACTGACTCCGAGATTGAGCGCATTCTTGCCACGCAAACCATTGACGAAGTGTCAATCATGACCGTGGTGGGAGAGCTTCGCGGAAGGCGTTTGGCCCCACGCATCATCGCAGCGTTAGATGGCGCCGATCACGATGAAGGTGTCTGACCCTCACCCTGCTCGGTAAACTTTTGAAGCAACGAGAGTTCACGATCGCGAAAGAGACGTGCCATCGTGTCTGCTTTCATCGACACGAATATTCCTGTTGCCTCGCAGCACAACGTGTCGCCCGCATGCAGAGTTCCGGTGGTGAAGATTTTTCTACCTTCAACAGACGTCATGTGACCCCGAAAGATCAATTCGGTGTTGAGCGGAGTTGGCTTTCGGTAATTGATGGACAAGTTGCCCGTCATTCCTGGTCGACCACTCAACGATTGAGCAAAGCCGAGGATCTCGTCGAAAACTGCCGCGATTAGACCTCCGTGCACATGCCCAGGAGGGCCTTCATATGGAGCTGTGAATGTCACTCGTGCCTCAACTGAGCGCGGCTCGCCGTCAATGATCTGCACTGTCACTGGTGGCGCCAGAGGATTCATGGCCCCCATGAAGGGTGAACGATCGAGGAATTGTCGTTGTGTCGGTGACACTTCGTCGGACTCTGGCGTGAACACGAGACGAAGTGCTTCTTCGACTTTGCGTGTCGCCTCTGCGAACTTTGCTTGGTCAGCTGTAGACACGAAGGCCTCTCGAATGAGATCACGCACCTGGTTGGTTAAGGCAACTTTTGCAAGCTCTAGCCCACTCATCCGTGATGCGCGTTCATGAAATGGCGGGAAGGACAACCCGACAGTGTTTGCCGACTCTGCAGTGTTTGAGAATTCTTCGCTCATTGGTCTTCTACTTTCCGATTTTCAACAACACCGGCGCATGATCACTCGGTTGTTCACCCTTGCGAGCATTTCGATCAATGATGGTCCATGTTGACTCTTCTGCCACTGCGCGCGTCGCGAGGATGAGATCGATGCGCATGCCGTGACCCTTGTGGAATGAACCTCCTCGATAATCCCACCAAGAAAAGATGCCAGCATCGTCATGGAAACGGCGGAAGGTATCTTCCAGCCCGAACTCACAGACCGTCTCGAGCACATCGCGTTCTGGCTGGCTCACATGAGTGGACCCCTCGAATTGGCTCACATCCCAAACATCTCGATCATCGGGTGCGATATTGAAGTCTCCAGCAACAATCACCTTGTCCGTCTTCTTGGCCGTGGCGTCAAGGTGCGCACGAAGGCGCGACATCCACGACAACTTGTAGGTGTAGTGGTCATGATCGAGTGCACGTCCGTTCGGCACATACACCGATGACACCTGCACTCCATCACATAGAGCTGTGATGATGCGGGCCTCTCCGTCTTGTTCGATGCCCGAGGCGAAGTTTGTGATGACATTCGACAGACCTACCTTGGAGACGATGGCGACTCCGTTCCATTGGCCTTGTCCGAAGTGAGCGCTCTCATAGCCAAGAGCCGAAATTGCTTCAGTGGGGAATTTGTCTTGCGCCAGTTTGGTCTCTTGAATGCACAACACATCTGGTGCCACGTCGGCCAACCATTCTTCGACGCGCGGCAACCGTGCCTTCAGTGAATTGACATTCCAGGTGGCTATGAGCACCCTCAAACCGTAGTGAACGGGCTATCTACTCAACGACCCTTGCGCGACGACTTTGTAGGTACCCCTTGCCGACCGCCCTGCTTCTTCGCGGTTTGTTTCGTTGGTGACTTTCTCTGTCCCGCAAGGGACGCTTTGGTCGTAGGTCGTTTCTTGGCTGGCGACGTTTTCTTGGGTGACTCTGTGGACTTCGTGGCTTCGACACGCCGCGACTTCTTCGAAGTCTTCTTACCGGGCGCGCTCTTGGCGACAGATTTCTGAGCCGATGGTGTCGACGCTGTGACCATTGAGGGCAAACCGAGTTCGATACTACGACGCGCAGGCGTAAACCCTGCAACGACAAGTTGCACTGCTTGTCCGATCACAAGATGGTCTCGAGCACTGCGCGGTGGCGGTGAGGCCAGAAGTCGAAGCGGAACATAGCCTCGAACCTCACCGATCGACACGGTGGCACCATGAGCCGAGTAGGCCTCAACTACTGCCTTCACTTGTGTGCCGACGGGACTCTTTTCGACGAATGTGAGAAATGGCAACACTTCGTTGACTGCGCGAGACGGTGTTGCACTCCGTGATGCGTTTCCAGTGCGAGACGAACCAGCAGCAACTTTCGTGGCAGGAGCGGGGGCTCGCAACGCGGGCGTCGAAGCGCGTGTTGTCGGTGGGGGTGCTTTGGGTACAGGCATTGGTTGCGATGCAGCATCACTCACTTTGCGTGGTGCCTTCTCCACCACTGCTCCGCTCTTCACTGAACGACGACTTGTTGCTCCACGAACCGGCAGGCGCTCGACAAAGACCCAGCCGACATGTGGCACAGGCTTGCCACCAATCAATCGACCAGGAGTGAAGAGCCAGGGGTACTTGCCGTGAAACTCTTGGTAACTGTCATTCGACAGAATCGCGCCCTTCACTTTTTCAGCGACCGACAGCACGAAGGCGTCCCCGCGACCAATTGCGCCGGCAGGTGGCGCAACGAGTTCATTGTTCGAAATTGCTTCCTCGAAATCGCGCAGTTCCTTCTTATGGATGCGATATCCGAAGGTGGCGTCGACGATGACGGTCACCTTTGTCTTCGGAAACTCCTTCATAAAGGCGAGCACTGCCTCATTCAATTGGGCGAGGCTGGGCTGGCTACGACCCTCGGTTGCGATGTTTGACCCATCGACGATCACGTGCTCTTGCATGGTCTCGCCAGTCAACCACCCGTAGGCCCCATTGGCCCGTCTCCCCTACGCTGACCTGGTGACTGGGTCCCAATTTTCGGCAATTTTGTGGGATTTCGGGGGCGTGATCATCTCAAGCCCCTTCGAGGCATTCAACATATTCGAGAACGACCACGGCCTACCGCAGGACTTCATCCGCTCGGTGAACGCCCATAACCCCGACTCCAACGCGTGGGCTCGGCTCGAGCGAAGCGACATCACGCCACATGAGTTCGACGAACTGTTCGCGACAGAGAGCCAAGCTCGTGGACATCGTGTTCAAGGTCGCGAAGTGTTGGCACTGCTGTATGGCACACCTCGCGAGCGGATGGTGCGTGCTCTTGACGTCGTGCGCGATGCCGACTTCATCATCGCGTGCCTCACCAATAATGTCGCGACCCCCACCTCAGATAGCGACTCGCGGAGTGACCGTCCAGTTGAGATGCAACAGATACTCGCCAAGTTCGATTATGTGGTGGAGAGCAGCAAAGTAGGTGTGCGAAAACCCGACACCAAGTTCTACGAAATTGCGTGCACCACAGTCGGCACAACGCCAGACCGTTGCGTCTTTCTCGATGATCTCGGTGTCAACTTGAAGCCAGCAGCAGCGCTAGGCATGCACACCATCAAAGTGGTTGACCCTGACACGGCACTCAACGAGCTTGCCAAACTACTGGGCCTTCCACTCTGAACTACTCAGGCACCTTCAAAAGTTGCGTCCATCAGATCAGCAAGTTCCTGATCATGAATGGTCTTTGAACCAGTTGCTGGGCTTCCTGATTCGACACGAGCGACATGCCGCAAGTCGTAGCCCTGTTCCTTCAAACGCCAGATGCGGTGCTCAACGAAATGCCACGGGCCCATGTTCTCTGGCTCTTCTTGCAACCACACCACTTCACGTGCTGACGGGTATGTCTTGAGAATCGCTGTGATTTGCTCGAGCGGGAATGGATACAACTGTTCGACACGCACGACCGCCACCTTGCTGCCACGCTTGTCTCGCTCTGCCATGGCGTCCCATGCGACTTTGCCACTGCAAAGAACAACTCGGGTGACAGCGTTTGGATCGCCAGCTCTTGGGTCGTTCAGTACTTCTTGGAACGAGCCCGAAGTGAACTCTTCGACACGCGAGCGGCTTTCCTTCATACGAAGTGGCTGCTTCGGCGTAAAGACGATGAGAGGTTTGCGAATGTCACGGTGCAACTGACGGCGCAACAAATGGAAGTACTGCGCTGCAGTCGTGGCGTTGGCAACCTGGATATTGTCCTCGGCGCACATCTGCAGGAACCGTTCGATACGACCCGATGAGTGCTCGGGACCTTGTCCTTCGAAACCGTGTGGCAACAGCAACACGAGACCGTTTTGTTGATGCCACTTGTCTTCCGCTGCCACCAAGTACTGGTCAATCACGATCTGGGCGCCGTTCACGAAGTCGCCGAATTGGCCTTCCCACATCACGAGCGCGTTGCGGTTCGCATGCGAGTAGCCGTACTCGAAACCAAGTGCTGCGTATTCCGACAACAATGAGTCGTACACCCAGAAGCGACCTGTTGCTCCGTCGAGGTGTTTCAAGGGCAGGAAAGTGTCTTCATTGACAGTGTCGACGAGCGATGCATGTCGGTGACTGAACGTGCCACGACGTGAATCTTCTCCTGCAAGACGCACGTCGAAACCCTCGAGCAATAACGAGCCGAAAGCCAGCGCCTCGCCAACCGCCCATTCAAAGTCACCGTCGATTTGGTACGCCTTCTCGCGTGCCTCGAACTGGCGCATGAGTTTCGGATGGACATTGAAGCCGTCGGGGTACTTGGTGAGCGAATAGAAGATTTTCTCGATGGCGTTCTTGTCGACGCCGGTGTTCACGTGAGGCAACACACCGAGCGGTGCCGGCGGACGGGCTGCTTTGACTTTCTCCGGGGCCTTTTGTCGCGTGTCGTCGAGTGCTGCCTGCAGTTTCGACTGGTAGTCCTGCAGGGTCTGCTCGGCAACGTCGAGACTGATGTCGCCACGCTTCACCAGGTGCTCGACGTACATCTTGCGCACGCTGCGCTTCTCGGCAATCGCCCTGTACATGAGTGGTTGCGTATAACTCGGGTCGTCACCTTCGTTGTGGCCATGCAGTCGGTAACACATCAGGTCGATGACGACGTCTTTGTGGAACTTCTGTCGGTACTCGTACGCAAGCCGTGCGACACGTGCACATGCCTCGGGGTCATCGCCATTCACGTGGAAGATTGGCGCTTGCACACTTTTTGCGACATCGGTGGCGTACAACGATGAACGTGCGAACTTCGGTGACGTAGTGAAACCGATCTGATTGTTCACCACGAGGTGAATGGTTCCACCGACGCGGTATCCGTTGATGTCGCTCATCGCAAGACCCTCGTACACAACACCTTGACCCGAAAAGGCTGCGTCGCCGTGCATGAGAATCGGGATCACGCTGTACAGCAGTGGTGGCTGTATCGCGTCCTGTTTGGCGCGCACCATTCCAAGAACCACACCGTTCACGGTCTCTAGGTGGCTAGGGTTGGCGGCGAGTTCGACGTCAATGAAGTTGCCGTTCGCCGACACATACGTGCCGTGCGCACCGAGGTGGTACTTCACGTCTCCGCTTCCCTGCACGGAATCGGGGCTCAAGTGTCCCTCGAACTCTTTGAAGAGTTGTGAGTAGTCCTTACCCATCACGTTGACGAGCATGTTGAGTCGACCACGGTGTGGCATACCGAACACAACACCGTGCATTCCATCGTCGGCGGCTGAGCACAAGATCTCGTCGACCATCGGAATCATCGACTCCGCACCCTCGAGCCCAAACCGCTTTGTGCCGACATACTTGGTGGCAAGGAACTTCTCGAATGCCTCGGCTGCATTCAGGCGCTCAAGAATGCGCAACTTCTCATCGAGTGTGGGCGTGAAGGTGATGCCTTCCACTTTGGACTGAATCCACTTCTGTTCCGCGGTGTCCTGGATGTGCATGTATTCGATACCGACGGTGCGGCAATATGCGTCTCGCAGCACACCGAGCAGTTCGTCGAGCTTCATCTTGGTGCTGCCAGCAACACCGCCCGTCAGGAATTCCCGCTCAAGATCCCAGATGGTGATGCCGTAAGTAGCTGGGTCCAATTCGGGTGGCAACACTGGCTCTTTCCAGTGCAACGGGTCGAGATCTGCAATGAGATGGCCGCGAACACGATGCACTCGCACGAGGGTGCCCACTTGCATCTGCTTGTGCATGAGCGACTCTTCGCGATTCAGCGGACTGACGTCGGTGCGCCACTCCACCGCTTGATACGGAATGTCGAGGCTGCGGAAAATGGAATTGAAGAATTCGTGCTCGCCGAGCAGACATTCATGAACATGCTTCAAGAACGCGCCGCTCTCGGCGCCTTGGATGATGCGATGGTCATACGTGCTGGTGACCGTGACAACCTTGGAGACACCCAATGCGTTCAGCGTTGCCTCATCACTGCCCTGAAATTCGGCCGGGTAATCAATGGCACCGACACCGACGATGACACCTTGCCCCGGCATGAGCCGTGGAACGGACTGAACCGTTCCGATCATGCCTACGTTCGTGAGGCTGATGGTGGCGCCTTGGTAATCGTCAACTGTGAGCTTGTTGGACTTGACCTTGCGAATGATGTCGTCATAGGCCACCAAGAATTCTGCGAACGACATCACATCAACTGCGCGAAGCACTGGAACAACGAGCGAACGACTGCCATCGGGCTTTTCCATGTCAACGGCAAGACCAATGTTGACGTGCGGGTTGCGCGCCACTTGCGGCTTTCCATTCGCATCTGGCACGAACGAGTTGTTCATGTTCGGCACTGCATCTGCGATTGAACGCACAATTGCGTAGGCAATGAGGTGCGTGAACGAGACCTTGCTCAGCCCGTGTCGCGAACGGTAGTCATTGATGACCTTGCGGTTGACTTCAAGCAATCGTGCGGGCACATTGCGGAAACTTGTCGCGGTGGGCACAGTGAGGCTGCGCTCCATGTTCGTGACGATGGTGGCACCAACTCCGCGAATGGGTTCCGGAGTGACACTTGTAGCGACTGCCGGTGCCGGCGCAGAAGAGGCTCCGCGCGCACTCGAACCATTGGTAGCGACAGACGGTGCAGGGGTGGCGGTAGTTGCGACACCGTTCGAAGCGGCAGGGGCAGCTGTTGGTGGCGCAGCAGGGGCAGGCGTCGCGATGGCACCGTTGCTCGTTGACATGATGCTTCGGTAATCACTGAAAAACTCGCGCCATGCGTCACTGACAGATGTGGGATCAGCGGTGTACTGCTCGTACATCTCCTCCACGAGCCATGAATTGGCTCCAAAATCCTGCTGTCGATCGGCGGTGTCAGTCATGTGCTGCCTCGAATGTGGTTGCGTGAACGTCGTTGTCCCGCGTAGTCAATGGTAGTTGTGAAATTTGTCCTCGCTCATGCCACACGAGCGCCTTTTCTGTAAATTTAGGGACATGTCTGGCATCTCTTCTCGCGTCAAAACCTTCACCCTCGGGGCCGGGCTCGTTGCTGCCGTTGCGGCATGCGGCGGTGGGTCATCAGCACCTGCTGAAACCGTGCCTGCCGGTGCGCTCGTCGTAAAGGCGGTGCCGACACTTCGCTTTGATGTCGAGAAATACGGACCCGTGCCAGCGGGTGACATCACCTTCGGCTACGTGAATGAAGACTCGATTCGCCATACATTGATCATCGCGGAAGACGACCAGAAGGTGCCGAACTTCAAATTGGTGGTCAACAAGAAAAGTGACGTCGACTCTGGTCCGGTCACGCTCGAGGCCGGCACGTACACCCTCATCTGTGACGTTCCTGGCCACAACAACATGAAGGCGACACTCGTCGTTGAATAAATTCAGCTGACGTCGTTCGAGAACTGAAAAGGACCGCCCCGTGGGGCGGTCCTTTTGTTTGCATCAAAGTGATGCGAAATATCAGGCGAGCAAGAACTCTGACAGTAGCCAGAGCACCAACCACAAGACACCACCAGCGATGAGGGCGTTCTTGTGGCTCTCGTATGGCCACAGCAACTTGTTCGTTGCGGCAGTTCCGCCGAGTAGCCCGAGAGCGTTGATCTGCAGAACTGCGATGATGACCACTGACACAATGAAGAATGTCCAGGCGTTGCTTGAAGTCGCATCGCCAAACGCGCCACTGTAGAAGTGCGCCGCACCAACCATGTAGAAGAGCATCGAGAACGAGAAGATGAAGTTCTGACGTGACGCGAGCAGTGCCTTTCGTCCCGCGGCAGCAGCTGACGGGTCGGCCTCTTTGCCGGCGAGCACGTTTGCAGCGTTTGCGAGCACAACCTTCTGGTTCTTCCAAATAATCATCCACACGTTCGCCGCCATCAGAATGCCGAGCACCATGCCAACAGAGATTGCGACGTTGTGTCCGATTCCGGCACTGCTGCCCTCGCCCATGAAGTTCTCGAAGTAGTTCTCCACCAAACCGGTGATGAGAATGCCAGTGACGAGCGTGGCGATTGCGGCCCAGCGGAACCACCACAGCGCACGGCGCGCAATCTGGTCGATGGTGATGTTTCGCGCCTTGCCTTCGTCGCCGTAACCGGCGAGACCTGGCACTTGCACGAGGTTGAAGTAGTACAACAACCCAATCCAACAGACACCGGCCACGACGTGCAGCCACCTGAAGGCGAAGTTGCCGAGGTAGTCGCGAGTGAGAAGTTCGAGAGCAATCATTGTTGGGTATCCCCCTTGGTGACGCGCCGCCTTGTCGACGGGCGAAAAGACGGTATCACCGCATCGACAAGCCCACGGGGACTGTCGGCGGGTAGTTTGGGAGGACCGTGGCTCACGAGTTCATCTACACCTGTTACAAACTCGGCCGTTTTTACCCGCCCGACCGCACTGTGCTGGCGGACATCTCGCTGTCCTTCTACCCCGGCGCAAAGATCGGCGTCATTGGGTCGAACGGCTCGGGAAAGTCGTCACTTCTGCGCATCATGGCCGGTATCGATGACGGCTTCACTGGTGAGGCCCGGCTTACCCCCGGATTCACCGTCGGCCTGCTCGAACAAGAACCCCAACTCGACGCCACCAAAGACGTGCTCGGCAATGTCATGGATGGCGTTGCTCCAGTGCGCGACCTTCTCGCGCGCTACGAGGAAGTCATGGCCATGTGGGGTGACCCCGATGCCGACTACGAAAAGGTTGGTGCACTCCAGGCCGAGTTGGAAGACAAAATCGCCGCTGCCGACGCGTGGAGTTTGGAGCGCAATGTCGAAATTGCGATGGACGCCTTGCGGTGTCCACCAAACGATGCCGATGTCACAAAGTTGTCAGGCGGTGAACGTCGACGAGTGGCGTTGTGCAGGCTGCTTCTCAGCCGACCTGACTTATTGTTGCTCGACGAACCAACGAACCACCTCGACGCCGAGAGCGTCGACTGGCTCGAGCGCTTCTTGCAGGAGTACCACGGCACTGTCGTTGCCATCACGCACGATCGCTACTTCTTGGACAATGTGGCTAAGTGGATCCTCGAACTTGATCGCGGACGTGGATTCCCCTTCGAAGGCAACTACACCGGATGGCTCGAGCAGAAACAAACGAGACTTGCGCAAGAGGAAAAGCAGAGCGAGTCGCGCGCACGCACTCTTGCTCGCGAACTCGAATGGGTGAAAATGTCGCCCAAAGCTCGTCAAGCAAAGGGCAAGGCACGCATCGCGGCATACGACAAGTTGCACGCCGAGGCGCTCGCCGCCGAACGTGGTCCTGACCGACTTGAAATCGCCATTCCTGCTGGCCCACGCCTCGGCGACACGGTCATCCAAGTGGAAAACCTCAGCAAAGGTTTCGGCGACCGACTACTCATCGAAGATCTTTCCTTTTCTCTTCCACCAGCTGGCATCGTCGGCATCATCGGCCCGAACGGAGCAGGTAAGACCACGCTGTTCCGCATGCTCACTGGTCAAGAAGCTCCGACATCGGGAAGCATCACGGTCGGTGACACGGTGGTGCTCAGTTACGTCGACCAAAGTCGCGACTCATTGAACGACGACGCATCGGTCTATGAAGAGATAACCGGTGGCGTCGAACACATGAAAGTCGGTGGACGCGAAATTCACGGCCGTGCGTATGTGGCCAGTTTCAACTTCAAGGGCAGCGACCAACAAAAGCGTGTTGGTGACTTGTCTGGTGGAGAACGCAACCGCGTACACCTCGCCAAACTGTTGAAGCGTGGCGGAAACGTGCTTCTTCTCGACGAACCAACAAACGACCTCGACGTCGACACATTGCGTGCACTTGAAGATGCCCTTGAATCGTTCCCCGGTTGCGCAGTTGTCATCAGTCACGATCGCTGGTTCCTCGACAGAATCGCTACACACGTCCTTGCTTTCGAAGGCGACAGCCAAGTGCGTTGGTTCGAAGGCAACTTCAGTGAGTACGAATCGTGGCGTCGCAAGGAACTTGGCTCTGCCGCAGAGCAACCTCACCGCATCAAGTACAAGCCTCTCGCTAGGTAATCGGCCGAGCCGTGAAGTCACTCCGACTGCTGTGCGCGATTATCTTCGTGGGCGGAATCGCCGGCATGATCGTGTCGTCGATTGCCGGCAACAATGAGGGCTGGGTGCTCACTTTCGGTGGCACAACTGCGCTCGCTGCGGTCGTATTGCTTGCGGCCACTGCCGTCACGCGCACGCAACGTGTTGATGTGTTCAGTGATGCACTTGCCGAACGCATCGAGGCACGTATCGCCGAACTCGTGGCACAAGGAGCTGACGAAGAAACAGCGCGCCAACTGGTGAAAGACACCATCTCATTGGTGCGCGGTGTGCAGTGACCGACGAAGCAATTGATATGTCGCTGTGGCGGAACTTGAACGACCATGAATTAGCGAAAACGCTTGCGCGTGAGGCAGGTCGCCAGCTTCTCGCCCACCGCACATCTCTCGTTGCCAAAGGCACCACCATGTGGACGCTCAAAGACACCGGCGACATGCTCGGCCATCGTTTCTTGATGACTGGTCTTCGCGAAGCTCGCCCCAATGATGCCGTGTTGTCGGAAGAAGGCGCCGACGACGCACGACGTCTCTCAGCCGATCGAGTGTGGATCATCGACCCGCTCGACGGAACGAACGAATACGGCGAGGGACGTGCCGACTGGGCCGTTCACGTTGCGTTGTGGGAGCAAGGCCAACTCACCGCAGGCGCAGTGTCATTGCCTGCAATCGACGAGGTGTTCTGCACTGACCCGGCTCCCACTGTTGGTGCTAGAGAGTCAGAACGACCGCGACTCGTGACGTCTCGCAATCGGGCACCGTATTGCGCTGTCATCGTGGCCGAAGACTTGAACTGTGAAGCGCTTCGCCTTGGTAGCGCGGGTGCGAAGGCGATGTCAATCGTCATGAACGAGGCCGACATTTATCTTCATGACGGCGGCATGCATCAGTGGGATTCAGCTGCCCCTGCTGCCGTTGCTGCTGCCGCAGGACTACACGTCAGTCGAATCGACGGCACGCCGCTCATCTACAACGATCGCGACACGTGGCTTCCCGACTTGTTGGTGTGTCGCAAGGAACTTGCAGAACCCGTACTCGAGTCCCTCTGGGGCAAACGGAGTCGATGACACTTCGAGCTGCTGCGAGTCACCAACGCGGCTCATGCTCGCCAAGAGTTGGCACGGCTCGCGGACGCACCATGTAACCACCAAAGTCGATCGGACTGTTCGCTGCGCGGAACGGTTCATCTCCCTCTCGCGGTGTCATGTCGACAAGGCCTTCATTGAGAATCACTTGCGGGTCTTCCAAGGTGTCGCCGATGGTGTTGATCGGCGCCCACCACACATCGTGGGCGTCGAGAATCTTCGTCAGTTCGTCGCGCGTGTAGCGAGCAAAAACTTCATCGAGCAGCGCCACGATCGCTCCTCCATTTTCTTTGCGACTCCTAGCCGTTGCGAAACGAGGATCGTCGAAGAGATCTTCACGTCCGATGGCACGAACAACGTTTGGCCAATGTCGGTCAGCTTCAAGCCCGAGCAACCAGAGCCCTCGCCCATCACCCGTGCGATACGGGTTGATGAGTGGCGTTCGACTGTCTTCTCGATGTCGTGCACTCTCAACTCGCCCGAAGCGAAGGTGCACACCAAGAGTCCAACTGTTCGCATACACACCTGCACGCAAGAGGCTGGTGTGCACCAAGCGTCCACGACCGGTACGAGTGCGGTCGAACAATGCGGCAGCGATGCCAGACACCAACGTGATTGCTGTGACGTGATCGCCCACCCCACCTCCGAGCATCGACGGATACGCATCTAATGGCACCGTGTTCTGTGCCAATCCGGATCGAGCCCAAAACGCACCAACGTCATAACCAGCGCGAGCAGCATCGGGGCCGCTTTGCCCGTAGCCAGTGAGCAACGCATAAATGAGGTTGGGGAACTTCTCGGTCAACGTTTCGGGGTCAAGCCCCAAGCGTGCGAGCGATGGCAAACGGATGTTGGTGAGAAAGACATCAGCGTCTTTGATGAGCGACAACAGCGTGCTGCGATCGTCTTCGTTCGCCACATCGAGCACAACGGAACGCTTGCCGCGGTTGTCCATTTCAAAGGGCGGCGTCGGTAAGTCGCCAACAGTGCCTAGTGCGGCAAAAATGTGCCGAAGTGGATCGCCCGTTGGTGACTCGACCTTGATGACATCAGCACCCCAATCGGCCATGACGCCACCAGCAGCGGGGCCCGCAACCATCACACCAAGTTCGACGACGCGCACACCTGCCAACGGACCAGGCGTGCGCTTTTCATCATGGTCTTTGCTCATTCGCGTGACAATAACCCTCGTCACATGAGCAATCGTCCTCACGACGAGACGCCGTCAGACGCAAACGGGCAGACTTCAGAGGTGAGCGTTACTCCCCACGCTCCGGCGGCTGATTTGGCCTTCGGCGCATTCTCTGATCAACCACCGTGGATTCTCGACCCTGCTGGGTCAGCGTGGACAGAGGTCGCCATCGATCTTCGCTCTGCAGCACAACGTGAAGTTCCCACCTTGACAAAGCGTCGTGTCCTGCCTCCCCTTCGCCGCTTGGTCGTCGTCGTGTATCGACTCGGACGTGCCATTGCGCCCTGGTATTTGCGTCGACGCGGCGTCTTGTGGTTCTCAACATTCGACACTCCAGAAGAGTCACGTGCCGATCTCTCGCGTCGACTTCGCATGGCCATCGAGAAACTCGGCGCTACCTACATCAAGCTTGCTCAGATCATCAGTAGTGGTGAAGGCTTGTTTCCAGAAGAACTCGTGGGTGAGTTCAAGAAATGTCGCGACCAAGTGCCGGCCGAGACTTTCGCTGATGTGTTGCGCACTGTCGAACGTGACTTGGGGGCTCGCCTGTCTGATGTGTTCGCGACTTTCGACACCACGCCACTCGCAGCGGCCTCGATTGCGCAGGTACATCGAGCAACTCTGCGAACCGGCGAAGACGTGGTTGTGAAGGTACAGCGCCCCACGGTGTCTGACCGAGTGCGTGAAGACCTCAAAGTCATGTCGTGGATTGCACCTCTGATGATTGGCCGCATTCCTGTGGCTGCGCTTGCAAATCCACCCGCGTTGGTGGAGTTGTTCGCCGAGACCATCGTTGAAGAGCTGGACTTCCGGATGGAGGCAGCGAACATGGTTGACGTTGCAACGATGCTGCGTGAGTTGGACCAGAACGGATATGTCGTGCCGCGACCACATCCTGAACTTGTCACGAAACGAGTTCTGGTGATGGAGCGTCTCGAAGGCTTCAACTTCGACGATGTGGCTGGTATGCACAACGCCGGCATCGATACTGAAGCCGTCATCAGAACCGGAATGATCGCGTTCATGGAGGGTGCGCTCATCCGCGGCGTATTCCATGGCGACCTTCACGGCGGCAACTTGTTCGTCATGGCCGATGGACGCACGGCATTGCTCGACTACGGCATTGTGGGCCGCCTGAGCGACGTACGGCGTCTCGCTTTTCTCAAACTCATGCTCGCTGCAACCACGAATGATCTTCGTGGCCAAGTGGCAGCACTTCGCGATCTCGGCGCCTTACCCCTCGACACCGTCATCGATGACGTCATCATCGACCTGCGACTCGCAGAACCAATCGACCCGACGACATTGTCGGGTGAAGAGTTGGTGAAGGAAGTTCAGCGCGTGGTGAAGTCGTTGCTCGCCTACGGCGCAAAGTTGCCAAAAGAACTCATGCTGTACGTGAAGAACATGGTGTTTCTCGACGGCGCAATCGCACGGCTCGCCCCCGACCTTGACCTCTTGGCTGAGGTCGCCAACATCACCCTCGTCTTCACTCAACGACACGGTGAGCGACTTGGCAAGGAATTGGGCATCGACCCGACTGCCGTCGAATTCAATTTCGACAGTGTCAAAGCGAGCCTTGGAGTCGATGTCGCGACTAACTCGCTCACCTACCGCGAATTGCAGAAGCGTCGCGAGCTCATTCAGAAGCGCATGCGCGATTACGTCGTCTCCTGACAGTCTCTCTACATTTGAGACGAGCACGGGGTCGCCGTGCACGAGGAGGACGCGAACATGAGGCTGGTTATTGCTCGATGTTCAGTGTCTTACGCCGGTCGTCTCGAGTCAACATTGCCAGAGGCGAACCGTCTCATCATGGTGAAGGCTGATGGTTGCGTTGCTATTCACGCTGACGGTGGTGCATACAAACCACTCAATTGGATGAACGCCCCCAACACAATCACCGAATTCGGTGATCGATGGGAAGTGACGAACACCAAGGGTGAGACCCTCACGATCTTTCTTCGCGAAGTACTCAGCGATTCGGCACATGAGCTTGGCGAGGACCCTGGCTTGTCGAAAGACGGTGTCGAAGCTCATCTACAAGAGCTCTTGGCTGCGTTACCGGAACATATTGAAAGTGGACTGCGCCTCGTACGACGGGAATACCAAACGGCAATCGGACCTGTTGACTTGCTCTGTCGCGACGAACAAGGCGACACCGTCGCGATTGAAGTGAAGCGCCGGGGCGACATTGATGGCGTCGAACAGTTGGCTCGCTATCTCGAATACTTGCGCCGCGACCCCGCTCTGGGGTTGGTTCGCGGCATCTTCGTTGCCCAAAGCATCAAGCCACAAGCTCGCACACTCGCCGAATCTCGCGACATCGCATGCGTTGAAGTGGACTACGACGTGCTTCGCGGTAACAAGCCGGCAGATCTCACCCTCTTCTGACAAGATGGCAAACGTGAAAATTGGTCTTCAATTCGACTTGCGCAATCCGGAACAATTCCATCGACCGATCAACCGCGTCTATGACTTTGCAATCGAAGTCTGTCAAGAAGCTGAGCACCTCGGCATCGACTCTGTGTGGTTCTCAGAACATCATCTCTTTGCCGACGGATACCTACCCCGACCTCTCACAATGGCCGCTGCAGTCGCTGCGCGCACAAAGTCCATACGTATCGGAACAGCGATCCTTTTGGGCCCACTACAACCGGCTGCAGCTCTCGCCGAAGATGCGGCCATCGTTGACATTCTCAGCAATGGTCGGCTCGAACTTGGGCTCGGAGCCGGCTACCGAGTGCCTGAATTCGATCTGTACGGCGCCAACCTGAAGACTCGCTACTCAACCAACGATGATCGCGCGAAACAGATACGTGCGATGTGGTCCCCCGAATCGCCAGTCACCCCAAAACCTGTGCAGCAGCACATTCCCATTTGGATGGGATACGGAGGACCACAAGGCGCACGCCGTGCAGGAATTCTCGGAGAAGGATTGCTCACACCAAAGGGTGAGATGTGGCCGCACTACAAAGCTGGTCTTGAAGAGGCCGGCCACGACGTGTCGATAGCGCGCATGGGAGGTTCCATTCAAGGTTTCGTGTCCGACGACCCAGATCGTGATTGGCCCGTCGTGCGTGAGCATGTTCGACACATGTTCGACACGTACAAGGCAGCAGGTGTCGAAGGCACCGACTACCCCACACCTCGCCCAGTTGACCCTGAACGACTGCTCAACAAACCTGAGAGCTCATCGATGTCGTCGTTTGCGTATGGAATAGCCGACGTGATTGCTGACCACATGAAACAAACAGCAGCGGATGCCCCCGTTGACACCATGTTCTTGTGGGCGTCTATTGCAGGCATGCCTGAGGACATGGTCATGCGTCATGTGCAGACCATTGCAACCAAGTTGAAGCCGCTTCTCGCTTAGTCGAAGCGAACGAGTCCTTGGTCGAGAACCACTCGATCGCCAACTGATGTCGTGAACACGGCTTGTCCGGCTTCTGTTTTCCAGATGCGAACCGTCAGTGCTTCACCAGGAAGTACGGGGGAAGCAAAACGACCTTCGATATGACGGAACTTGTCTGAGTCGCCGCCGCACAGTGAATGAAGAAGTGCGCGACCGGTGAATCCGTAGGTGCAGAGTCCGTGAAGAATCGGCTGATCAAACCCGCCCATCTTTGCGAATGAAGGGTCGCTGTGCAGAGGGTTCCGGTCGCCGTTCAAGCGATACACCAATGCCTGGTCTTTGGTCGTCTGATACGTCACTTCGAAATCAGGAGCACGATCTGGTGGAACGTTCTGGGGACCACTGGGACCACGGTCGCCACCCCATCCGCCTTCCCCACGAATGAACAGCGAGTTCGTCGACGTCCACAAGGTCTTTCCGTCAGCCTTGTCGACTGCATCCGTAGCCGTGACCACGACGGCAGCCTTTCCTTTGTCGTGCATCGCCACGATGCGTCCGGTGAGCACCGCAGTTCCGGACACCGGAATCGGTCGATGCAATGTCACGGCCTGCTGACCATGAACCAACATCGCTGGGTTGAAGGTTCCGATCTTCGACATGGCGCCCATTCCGCCTGATGTCACGACAACCGGGAATGTTGGCAACACTTTCTGCGACACATCTTTCGTGTTCTCTGTCGTGTACTGAAGTTCCTCTGTTCCGGCACCGACACTCACTGCATAAAGCAATGCGTCCTTGCTGGTCCATGTGGCTTCGCCTGGTTCACCTACTGAACCGACTGCATCAGGATTAAGTGGCATGTTCGTGTATCTCCGTGTGTGATGTTGTGTGATGTTGTGCGATATGTATTTGGGTGTGTTGCTGTCAGAATCAGGCGGGCTGAGGCGGGTGGCCGTCTTCGCCGTTCATGCCGGCGTTCTTGCGAGCCTTTGACAACAGTTCTTCAACAATCGGGCCGAGTGCTTCAGCATCGTCAACCGGCTTGACGCGTGGACCTCGGTGCCAACCTTCCGCGATTGCAAGCACCTGCCCACTTGCCTCGAATACACGGCCGGTGACATGGGCTGCCTCAGGTGATGCGAGCCACGTTGCAATCGGAGCAATCCATCGAGGAGAGCGCATGTCACGCTCAGCATCGTTTGCAGGGGCAGCGCTCAAGTTCTCTGTCATTCGCGTGAGCGCCACCGGTGCAACGGCGTTGACTGTGACGTTGTAACGCGCAAGCTCGAGCGCAGCGATGACGGTGAACGAAGCGATACCCGCCTTGGCTGCGCCGTAGTTGGTCTGTCCGGGATTTCCATAAATACCTGACACCGAAGTGGTGTTGATGATGCGACCGCTCACCGGTTTCCCGGCTTTGTGTTGCTCACGCCAATACGCAGCGGCATGACGTGCCGGAGCAAACGTGCCCTTCAAGTGCACCTTGATGACCGCGTCCCATTCCTCTTCAGTCATGTTGGTCAACATTCGGTCGCGCAGGATGCCGGCGTTGTTGATGACAACATGGAGATCACCGAAAGCGTCGACTGCGGTGTCGATCAGTCGCTTGGCGCCATCCCATGACGAGACGTCATCACCGTTAGCAACCGCTTCACCACCCATTGCGGTGATTTCATCGACTACCTGCTGGGCGGGTGACTTGTCGTCCCCGGTACCGTCCATATTTCCACCGAGGTCATTCACCACGACCTTGGCACCGTGACGCGCGAGGCTCAACGAGTGTTCGCGTCCGATTCCGCGCGCGCCGCCAGTGACAACCGCGACACGTCCTTCACACAATCGAGCCATTGTTCTTCTCTCCCGTCTTGGAGCGTGAGTGCAATCCGGCTTTCATCATAGGAACGACTGCTCCAACGGGACTTATCGACGACACAGACCTAACCTCTTGCGTCGTGCCCCTCACAGTCACCATCGTCGGCGGCGGCCCCGCAGGAAGTGCAGCCGCGATTTCACTGACTCGGACTGGTCACCGCGTGACCATCATCGACAAGGCGACCTTCCCGCGCGACAAGTGTTGCGGCGACGGCCTCACCACCGGTGCTCTGCGCATCCTCGACGAGCTCGGGTTCGACCGGTCGCGAGTCGCCGACTGGCAGCCGTGTCACGAGATCGAACTTCGCACACCGTCTGGTCGAAGAGTCTCGCTAGATCTTCCGACCTCACAAGGGCTCTTCGCCGCCATCGCCCCACGACAACAGTTGGACCAAGCATTGTTGAATCAAGCAAGAGATGCAGATGCCGTTGTTCATGAGGGAACAACATTCACCTCCGTAGATCGCAACGATGACTGTGTGCGCATCTCATGCATCGATGCCCAGGGTGCGACAGTCACCTTTGAATCTGACTACCTCATCGCAGCAGACGGCATGTGGTCACCAGTTCGCAAATTCCTCGGTGTTGGCATCGACAGTTACCTCGGTGAGTGGCACGCGTTCCGCCAATACGTCAGCAACGTCACAGGTGATGCACGCACCAAACTCATCGTCTGGTTCGAACCAGATCTGCTCCCTGGATATGCGTGGTCATTCCCGTTACCGGGCAATCGAGCCAACATCGGTTTTGGGGTGTTGCGCAACGCCGGACACAGCGTGCAATTCATGAAGAATGCATGGAACGACTTGAAGCAACGTGAGCACGTGATCGCAGCCCTCGGGCCCGATGCGGTGTTTGAGGACCGCCATACAGCGTGGCCCATTCCTGCCCGAGTCAATGACGCAACAAAGACGCTCGGACGTGTGCTCTTCGTCGGTGATGCAGTGTGCGCGACTGACTCGCTGACGGGCGAAGGCATCGGTCAAGCACTGTTGACTGGCCAAGTAGCTGCCGAAGCAATCCACAACCACGGCAATAGTGCGGCGGAGGTGTGCAGCGCATACGAGAAATCGATGAGTCACCACTTCTACGCAGACCATCGCATGTCAACACTGCTCGGGAAGGTTCTCGCGCGCCGCCGTGGCGCAGAGGGTGCACTTCGAATCGTCAACATGAATTCATGGACTCGCCGAAATTTTGCTCGGTGGATGTTCGAGGACGAGCCACGCGCTGCATTATTCACCCCAGACCGATGGCACAAAGGCTTTCTTAAACGACCCGGGGCATTCATCGACTGAAGTCAGCGCACTACGGTTGTCGTTCATGCGCACACGACTCACCGAACTCCTCGACATCGAACTACCGGTGATGCTCGCCGGCATGGGTGGCGTCTCTTACCACCACTTGGCTGCCGCGGTCTCTGAAGCAGGTGGCATCGGAACATTGGGCGCATCGACAATGGACATGGCGACGCTTCGCAACGAAATTGCTGAAGTGAAGAAGCTCACGGCAAAGCCCTTTGGTGTTGACCTACTCACTGCATCGCCCCAACATGTCGAAGATGGCGTGCGCGAGATCATTGCTGGTGGGGCTCGTATCTACGTTGCAGGACTGGGTGTGCCACGCGATGTCATCACTGAACTACACAAACACAACATCTTGGTTGGCTCGATGTGCGGCAAAGTTCGCCACGCGGTTGCAGCCGTCACAACTGGTTGTGACTTCGTGGTGGCACAGGGCACCGAAGCCGGTGGACACACAGGCACAGTTGCGACGATGGCACTCGTGCCACAAGTTGTCGATGCGGTCGGCGACAAGGTTCCGGTCGTGGCCGCAGGCGGACTGTTCGACGGGCGCGGCCTTGCCGCTGCCCTCACTCTCGGCGCTGACGGAGTGTGGATGGGCACTCGTTTCATCGCGACACCCGAAGCTCGCACAGCAAATGGTTACAAAGAGATGCTGCTCTCCATAGCCGAAGACGACACCGTTGTGTCCCGCGCCTATACGGGCAAGACCTGTCGCGTCGTGCGCACCGAATGGACACAACACTTCGATGAGCATCCGGAAGAGCTGAAGTCCTTCCCCGAACAATTCATTATCTCCAGCCGCGCAGGCGTTAATCACCTGGGACCATCAGACGGTGTCGTTGCCGACCCGAAGAGAGAGTTCATGCCAGCAGGTCAAGGTGCTGGCGCGATCACTTCGTTGGTTCCTGCAGGTGAATTGGTTCACACGATTGTGAAAGAAGCAGAGCAGGCTCTGTCACACGCTTCGCGACACGTGCGCTGACATGTTCTCGCTTCTTCGTCGCAATGGCGATGTCCGCAACTTGTTCTTCGCCCAAGTTGTTTCGTACCTCGGTGATTGGTTTACGTTCGTCGCGCTGGCCGGCCTCGTGGAAGATCTCACTGGGTCGAAGTTTCTCGTGTCACTGGTGTTGGTCTCGCTCACCTTGCCATCGTTCCTCATGTCTCCAGTTGCAGGAGCTGCAGCAGACCGGTTTGATCGAAAGACAATTCTCGTGCTGGTGTCGCTTGGTCAAGGTATCGCCGCACTTGCCTTGCTCTTGACCGACTCAGTTGGTGTCTGGGTCGCATTTCTTGCCCAGTGCATCATCTCGGGTCTCGCTGCTTTCGTGCGACCAGCGACAGAAGCAGCGGTACCGAACTTGGTCGACAACGAGGACGACCTGCGCCTTGCCAATTCGCTGTTCGGCAGCACATGGGGAGTCATGCTCGCGGTTGGCGCTGCACTTGGTGGGGTCTATGCCGACATCTTCGGGCGCACCGCTTCATTTGTGACTGACTCCATCACCTTCTTTGTCGCAGCAGGTGCGGTCGCACTCGTGCGGGGAAAGATGCAGGAGGAGCGCTCACCCGAGCAGGCATCACGCAAGATGCGACCGATGCGCGACACGAAAGAAGCAGTGCAACTTGCTCGCCAGGACAAAGTGATCTTTGCGCTGATGTGTTCAAAGCTCACGTTTGCTGTTGGCGCTGGCATCGTTAGCCAGATACCCGTGCTCGCATCGAGTGCATTCAACGCAGGTGACACTGGTCGCGGACTGCTTTTTGGTGCGCGCGGTATCGGCAGCGGTCTTGGGCCAATCATTGCCGCACGGATGGCGGGCGGTGACATGCGACGCATTCTGCACATCTGTGGCATCTCGGGCTTGGTGTTTTCCATTTGTTACGTCGGAGCAGCGGTATCACCGTCCATCATCATCGCCGGAGTTGCAGTGGCTCTCGCCCACTTAGGTGGCGGTGCTCAGTGGACGTTGTCCACCTATGGACTTCAAATGGAATCGCCAGATGCACTTCGTGGGCGCGTGATGGCCGGCGACTTTGCCCTCGTCACATTGATGCTGAGCGTCACCAGCATTCTTGCCGGTATCACTTCTGACGCCATCGGCGTACGGCCAACAATCGTAATTTTTGCTGCTGCAGCGGCTGCAGCGAGCATCACCTATCTGATGTTCACTCGCACGCTCAGAGCGAATCTGCAACCGTCGACGCAGCCTTGATGAGCGCTTGCGACCTGAGGTCGCCAGCAAGATTCGCTGACATCGCATTCATCACATACGCAAAGGCCAACTCGCGCGACGGTTGCGCAAACGCGACAGAGCCGCCGGCACCTGGGTGACCGAAACTTCCGGGTCCAGCCATTGGCACGAATGGTCCGCTGGTCATGAAGCCCATGCCAAATGTTGTTCCCAACACCAAACACTTGTCTGGTTCATTCTCGGGCGTGACCGTCCGCGCGGCTCGTTCACGAACGGCTGATGACAACAATTGCGTACCGTTTACCTCTTGCATTGTCGCTGCATAAATGGTCGCAAGCGAACGAGCATTCGAAATGCCGTTTGCGGCCGGAATTTCAGCAGCACGCACTCGCGGCTGATTGAAGGCGCCGTCGCCGAACACTCCCCCGAGCGACAATGCGTCATGTGCTGGTGTGCCAGGTCCCATGAACTTTTCAATCATTGCTGCGATTTTCGGATCGACTTTTGATTCCTTCTTCGTCGACCGCTGCGTAGTGACGTCAGATACGCGGGGCTCCTGCTCGGCCGGCAACCCGATGTACATCTCAACTCCAAGTGGTTCTGCAATCTCTTCTTGAACGAAACGTCCTGGGGAACGACCGTCGACACGTCGAATGACCTCACCAATGAGCCATCCGTACGTGAGTGCGTGATAGCCGTGCGCCGTACCAATTGGCCAACGCGGTGCGGTGGCCGCAAGACGAGCAGTGATGGTGTTCCAATCAAGTGCTTCCTCGATTGTCAGTGGGCCGTCAACTGCGTACAAGCCACACTGGTGCGACACCAGTTGCGCAATTGTTGCTTCGTCCTTTCCGTGCTGGCCGAACTCTGGCCAATGCTCGACCACAAGGTCGTCGTAATCCACCAGGCCCCGGTCGACGAGCATCGCAAGTGCGATGGCGGCGATGCCCTTTGTGGTGCTGAACACCAACTGCAGTGTGTCCTTCGAATAGGGAATGGAATCGGTCTTGTCTGTGAAGCCACCGATGAGGTCCACCACGCACTTGCCCCGGTGAAAAATGCTGACTGCGGCTCCCACTTCACCTTGCGATGCAAAGTTGTCGGCGAACACCTCGCGTACGGACTCCCACCCTGCGGCGAGAGTTCCACTGAATGGAGTAGTCACGATTGCCTCAGGCCTCATCAACAATCGAGCGCAATGTCTCAATGGTCTTTGTCGCATTCGGACCGATGGGGTTCACATTCAACACCGTCACTCCTGCTGCTTTGAATGCCGCGACACGTTCCTTGATGAATGATCGGGGTCCGACCAAGTTGGACAAGTCGAGCCATTCCGCCGGAACATGGCTGGCAGCCTCTTCTTTCTTGCCATCAAGGTAGAGGTCTTGAATCTGGCGTGCTTCGTCGACATATCCGTACGCAACAGCGATGTCGTTGTAGAAGTTCTTGCCGCGCGCACCCATGCCACCCACGTACAGGGCGACACCGGGACGACCGAAATCGAGAATCTTGTTCTTGGTATCACCGGTGAGCGAGTCGTCGATTGCGAGCATTCCGCCTGCAGCTATCTCGAGTTTTCCAAGCGTTGCATCGCGTTTGGCGAGACCCAATTTGAGCGATGCACCCCACACTTGTTCGTACTTTTCTGGAATGAACATGATTGGCAACCAACCGTCTGCATGTGCTGCCGTGGCTTCGATGCTCTTGTCCTTGAGCGACGCCCACCAAATGGGAATCGTCTTGCGAACCGGATGGTTGATGATCTTCAGTGGTTTTCCAAGTCCGGTTCCCTGGCCTGCTGGCAAGGGAACTTTCACCGTCTTGCCGTCGTAATTGAGAGGTGCTTCGCGCTTCCACACCTCACGACACACATCGATGTACTCCTTGATACGTTGCATCGGCTTTTCATATGACACACCGTGGAAACCCTCAATCACTTGTGGTCCGGATGCACCAAGCCCAAGGATGAAGCGACCATTGCTGACGTAGTCACAACCTGCAGCAGTCATGGCCATGAGTGTGGCCGTTCGCGAATACACATTCAGAATGCCTGTTGCAATCTCCACTCGTTCAGTGCGTGCTGCGAGATACCCGACTTGCGAGATGGCATCGAAACTGTACGCCTCCGGCACCCACACCTGATCGAGTCCGGCTTTTTCCAACTCGACAACCTGGTCGACGGACTCTTTGAAACCACCGGCGTAATTCAGCATCATCGCCAACTTCATGGGCACCTCCATATTGGTCGCTTCACCCTAGGTTCTTGACAGTCTTTCCCTGAACACGTGCTCGCTCGTCGGTGGTTTTCATGTGCCACCCTGCGACAATGCGAAGGTGCATCACTCGCCGGACAAGGACACATCGTCGCCGATGATCGAACGAGTCCGACTCGCTGATGATCTTCAACTCTCATGTCGAGTGTGGGGTTCCCCCTCTGAGCACGGAATTCCCATAGTCATGGTTCATGGCTTGGCATCGAACGCCCAGCTGTGGGACGGCTCCGCTCGACACCTCACGACGCACGGCCACGGTGTCATTGCACTTGACCAGCGCGGTCACGGCACCAGCGACAAACCCGATGACGGCTACGACATGGACACCGTTACTGATGACCTCGCAACATTGCTCGACATCCTCGCGCAACGTGACGCATCGTGGACGCGACCTCTTGTGGTTGGTCAGTCATGGGGAGGCAATGTCGTCATTCACTTGGCAGCGCGCCATCCATACAGAGTGCGGGGCGTGTGCGCCGTTGATGGCGGCACCATCGATTTGAAGTCTGCATTCCCTCACTGGGATGACTGCGCGCAGCAATTGGCTCCGCCACACATCGCTGGCACGCGTTATGACCGTCTGTGGGCAGCCATCAAAGCAACACACCCCGATTGGTCTGACGACGCCGTTGATGCGACGTTGGCAAACATGGAACACCTACCGGACGGAACGGTGCGTCCGTGGTTGACACGTGAGCGTCATATGAAGATTCTTCGCGGCCTCTGGGAACACAGCCCTCATGATCAGTTTTCGCAGATCTCTGTGCCCGTGATGTTCACCCCCGCAATTGACAACTCAGATTTCTCGAATCGGAAACGCAGCGCACTTGATGTCGCCGAACAACACATTCGTCGCTGCAAAGTTGTGCCATTCATTGGTGCCGACCATGATCTTCACGCCCAACACCCACGGCGATTCGCCGATGTCATCCACGACGCCATCACAGAAGGTTTCTTCGCATGAGCACATTGCCGCGCATTCTCACCATCATGGGGTCTGGCGAGACCGCACCAACAATGGTCAGCACTCACCGAAAACTCGTCGCAACATTGCCGGCACCGGTCGATGCGGTCATCGTCGACACTCCATTTGGTTTTCAGGAAAACGCACCCGAGCTGGCTTCCCGGGCCATCGACTACTTCAAAGTCAGTGTCAACATTGATACAAAGGTTGCAGGGCTCGTGCGACTTCACGACACACACATTGCGGCAGACCCCGTATCGGTTGAGCGAGGTCTTCGCCTTGTCGACTCGGCCACGTATCTGTTTGCCGGGCCTGGCTCGCCCACGTACGCACTGCGGCAATGGGCCGGCAGCAGATTTGCTGATGTGCTGCGCTCGAAGGTGCAAAACGGTGGCATCGTCACCTTCGCATCAGCAGCTGCGCTGACGCTCGGCAAGTACACGGTCCCCGTGTACGAGATATACAAGGTCGGAGAAGATGTCCGACTCGTTGATGGCCTGAACGTGCTCGGCGACATCGGGGTTAATGCCGTTGTCATACCTCACTATGACAACGCTGAAGGCGGGAATCACGACACGAGGTACTGCTATCTCGGAGACACCCGACTCACGTTGCTCGAATCGATGCTTGATGAAGACACTTTCGTGCTAGGTGTCGACGAGCACACTGCAGTCGTCATCGACCTCGACGCAGACTCATGCACAGTTGCCGGAAACGGAACAGTGACCGTACGGCACAAAGGCTCATCACGAATCTTTGAAACTGGTGACGTGTTCTCACTCGATGTGCTGCGCAACCCGACTACTCAACACACTTCAGGAAAGATGTCCGCCAAGGCAGTGGCCACGGGTGACAATCAGCGGTCGATAACAAACAACACAGTGACTTCTCTTGGTCAAGTGGCCACTACTTGTACCGAGCGATTCAACGAGGCACTTGACGCACGTGACCCAATCGCAGCAGCACGCGCGGCACTCGAGCTGGAACAAGCGATTCATGAATGGTCTGCCGATTCTCTGCAAAGCGAAGATGCCGACCGTGCAAGGGCCTCACTTCGGGCAATGATCAGCAGCCTCGGAGACCTTGCGGTCAGTGGTGCGCGCGACCCCCGTGAGGTGGTCGCTCCGTTTGTCGAAGCCTTGCTGTCACTTCGCGCAACGGTTCGCGCCGAGAAGCGCTTTGATCTTTCCGACACCATTCGTGACACTTTTGCCGACATCGGAGTCGAAGTTCGAGACACGCCGTCTGGCGTGGAATGGCAATTGCGAGACTAACGTTAGATGTGGTGAACGTGTGCCACGCGGACACGTCCACGTATGCCGGTTGCGGCATACACCGCCACAAAACCGATGGCAGCTGCGAGAATCACGGTTGCACTGGCGGAGGTGTCGAGATGGTACGCCGCGTTCATGCCGACAAAACCTGCGATCGCGCCGAGCACCGGCGAAATCCACAACATGCGTGCGAATGAGTTTGTCAACATTCGTGATGTTGCTGCGGGAATGACCAGCAACGCAGAGATGAGCAGTGTCCCGATCACGCGCATGGTCACGAGAATTGTGAGTGACAGCATCATCATGACCATCGCTTCCACCCAAGCAACTCTCACGCCCGTCACCTGTGCAACATCAGGATCAAATGTGGCAAACAACAATCGACGATAAAACGCGACAATGAAAACTGCGACAAGTAACGCAACAATTGACACTGCCCAGATGTCAGCCCGTTCCACTCCGAGGACAGAGCCGAACAACACAGCTTCGATGCTCTTTTTTGCCTGTCCATATCGATTGAGAAGTGCGAGACCAATAGCAAATGAAGCTGTGGTCACCACGCCAATTGCGGCATCGGCACCGATGATGCGCCGCCGCGCAATGCGACCGATGAGCACACCTGACACCACTGCCCAGATTCCGGCTCCGACGAAGTAATTGATACCGACAACTGCGGATGCCGCCGCTCCGCCAAATACTGCATGTGACAGTCCGTGCCCGATATAGCTCATACCTCGCAACACCACGAACACACCCAGCAGGCCGCACAGCGCGCCGGCAAGGGTCGCAACCGCCAATCCGTTGTTGAAGAACGAATAGCCGAATGGTTCGAAAAGTGTCGCGAGCATGACTACGTGATCTCGCGTCAGGAAGTCGTCAACTTGGACAGTCGTCGTGCAACGTGGTCGGCACCACTCTCTAAGACCACCGGCATTCCACCGTGGATGAGAACTTCCATGGCAGCACCGTATGTTTGCTCGAGAACAACGGGCGTGAGCACGTCACGTGGTGAACCATCGGCCACGATGCGACGATTGATACACACCACTCGTGGAAGATGGGCCGCCAACCCGTTGAGGTCGTGGGTGGTGAGCACGATTGATAGGCCCTCGTCATGCAGGTCGGCCAACAGGTGCAATACTTCGTGTCGCGTACGCACATCGACACCAGATGTGGGTTCATCCAGAACGAGCAACTCGGGCCGATGGAAAAGTGCCCTGGCGATGAACACGCGCTGCTGCTGGCCGCCGGAGAGTTCGCGAATGTGACGTGCAGAAACATCGACAAGACCAAGTCGATGCAAGACGCGTTCAGCCTGATCACGTTCTTCCTTCGCCATACGCGACCACCATCCGTTGCGAGTGCGCGTCATCACTACGGTCTCGAGAACGGTCACCGGAAAGTTCCAGTCAACACTCTCCACTTGGGGGACATAGGCCATCTTCAGGTTCTGCAGCCTGTGCACATGACCGCTCGCTGGTTGAACCGACCCGAGAATTGCTTTGAGCAGCGTGGTCTTGCCCGAACCAGATGGACCCACAACTCCGACGAAGTCCCCGCGACGCACTGCCATCGACACGTCATCAACTGCGACTGCACCGTCGTACGCGCACGTCAGTTCATGACACTCAATGAGTGCTTGGGGAATCGCGAGAGAGTTCACTGTGGGTAGTACGCCTTATCGGCCGAGTCCACCGTGATATCAACGCCCTTCAAGACGCTGGCATCGCCGCCCAATGCTTCGACCATGGTGACGTAATCGAAACGCATGAGCCCGGCCCATGAATGGTCGGCGGCACCAGGCTCACCGGGCAGATCGTCGTCACGCAAGACATCAACATAGGCAACTCCGGCCTCCCTACCAATCTGTTCAAGTACGGGCGAGGGAAATACTTCACTTCCAAACACTGCCTTCACATTCTCTGCTCGAACTTGGTCGATGAGCTCGGCGATGTCTTTTGGCGTCGGCTCCTCGAATGATGACGGCTGGATCGCCCCCACCACTTGCCAGTCGTATGTCTTGGCAAAATAGGCATACGCATCGTGATAGGTCAGCAGCTTCCGTTGCTCGGCAGGCAATGTTGCAGTTGCTTCCACCATCGCTGCGTCGAGTCGGTCAATCATTGCCACGACCTTGTCATGATTCGCTGCGTATGTCGCCTCGTTCGCCGGGTCCCGCGACACAAGCACGTCCCTAATGAGGCTCACATACTCTCGGGCAAGCGGCGGGTCAGTCCACAAATGGGGATTCGGCTTGCCACCTTCCTTAGGAAAGGAAAAGTCGTACACGTAGTCACTTTCGGGAAGCACTGCGGTTCCCAATTCGCACACCACTGCTCCGTCTTTCATATTGGCGACAGCGAGATCTCTCGTGGGCTCTTCGAGCACGAGACCGTTGATGAACACAACGTCGGCCTTCGACAGCGTCGCTGCAACACTCGGTGGCGGCTCAAATGTGTGTGAATTGGTTCCCTCAGGGACAATGCCGGTCACAGTTGCCGGAGAGTCTCCGACGACAAGTGCCACCAGGTTGGTGATGGGCGCCACCGTCGTCGCTATGTTCAATGCATCCCCAGTGACTTCGGCACCACCCATGCATTCAGCTTTTGCCTTCTCATGAGTCGCTGCCTGGCCAGACCCACTTGCGGCCGACGACTCTGACGTTGGAGTCGAGCCTCCCGATGACGAACACGAGACAAGAATCAGTGCGCATGACAGTGCGATAGTCGAACGCAGCAAACGACAAGGAGAAGTTAAAGGAGTGTGCATTACCTCAGTGTATGCGTAAATCTTGCTGATGTCGTCACGGTGAGCTACTTCGCTAGTCAGCGCACTACAGGTGAAAATGGCACACCAACCGTTGAATCTGGTTCAGCAGGTAGTCCCAGAACCTTCTCGCCGATGATGTTGCGCTGCACTTCGCCTGTGCCCCCACCAATAGTCAGCGCTCGAGAGAAAAGGAACCCGCTGTACCACGAACGCGTGTTCAATGTTGACGAGTCTTGCTGATGCCCCACCAACATCGCATCAGCGCCGATGAGATCACGTGCAAGCATCATCGTTCGTTGACCGTGTTCATCGGCGATGATTTTCCGAATACTCGCCTCAGGTCCGGGTTGTTCACCTCGCAAACGTGCGGTCAGCGTGCGCGCACGAATCAATTCGAGTATGACGTGCTCGGTGTATAGCGAAGCAACACGTTGTCGCATTGCGGCATCACGCACACCTCCTTCGCGTCGCACGATTGATACAAGGTCGGCAGCCGAAGGACCCATGCCCCACAACACCCCGCCAGACGACAAACTCACGCGCTCGTTTCCGAGCGTCACTTTTGCGAGCCGCCATCCGTCGTTCACCTCACCCACGACGTTTTCATGCGGAATGCGCACATCGGTGAAGAACACTTCGTTGAACGACGCCGCCCCCGCCATCGAGGTGATTCCACGAATGTCGATGCCAGGCAAGTCCATCGGGCAAATGAAATATGTGATGCCACGATGTTTCGGCATCGACGAGTCGGTGCGAGCAATCAATATTCCGAATTGCGACTCGTGCGCACCTGATGTCCAGATCTTCTGACCATTGATGACCCACTCGTCACCATCGCAAACGGCCTTCGTGCCGAGGCTGGCCAAATCGCTTCCACTTTGTGGTTCGCTGAAGAGCTGACACCAGATCTCCTCTGCAGCGAGCATTGGAAGCAGATATCTCTTCTTTTGTGCTTCTGTCCCAGCGAACAAAAGTGTTGGTCCCGCCCATCCGATACCAATCGGATTAGAGGGACGAGCCACACCAGCCCGCTTGAATTCGTCATCAACGATGAGTTGCAAAAGCGGGTCTGCATTCACTCCGTACGGCTCTGGCCAGTGCGGGGCGACATATCCGGACTCGGCGAGTTCGCGAGCCGTGGCCTTTGGGTGCGTCGCGAGCCATTCACGGATCGACAGACGACGCGGGTCGTCATCGCCTGGCAACACAGACATCGACACCTCTAGCACCACGCCACAGTATTAGGTCGTTTTCACTCTCACGGGTGGCTCTCGTATCCTTGACAAGTGGCATCTCCTTCATCTCCCTCCTCTGACAACGCTGGCTGGAACTTCGCCGACATCTGGGAGCGCGTCGCCGGACGATTTCCAGCCGCACAGGCGCTCATTCACGGCGACAAGACAGTGAAGTGGGCCGATATGGATCGGCACGCAAACGGAATAGCCAAGACCCTGCTCGATGCTGGGGTCACCCATCAGGACAAAGTTGCCCAGTACATGACCAACTGTCCCGAGTACCTCGAGTCAATGTTCGGACTCTTCAAAGTCGGTCTCGTGCCGGTCAACATCAACTACAGATACAACGAGGATGAACTCGTGTACATCTGTGACAACTCAGATGCTGTCGCAGTCATCTTCCACGGTTCATTTGCAGACAAGTGCACCAACGTGAAAGACCGTCTACCGAATGTGAAGACATGGATTTGGGTTAATGACGGCACACAACCATGCCCGGCTTTTGCCATTTCGTACGACGTTGCTGCTCAGTCACATTCCGATCGAGTCGTTGCTCCCTGGGGTCGCAGTGGAGACGACATGTACTTCCTGTACACCGGTGGCACCACTGGCATGCCGAAGGGTGTCATGTGGCTTCAAGACGACATGGTCGCTTCACTCGACGGCGCATCGAAGAACCCACTTCCGACGTTTGTCGACTGGAACGCCTATGACGAGAAAGTTGCAAGGCCCGGACCGGTGAATCTTCCCGCGGCTCCACTCATGCACGGCACCGGCGCATTCAATGCGATGTGGAACTTGGCTCTTGCCGGATCTGTATGCACCATGCCGTCGCGCAGTTTCGACCCGAAGGAATTACTCGACACTGTGCAACAGCACAAGGTGAATGGCGTGTCGATTGTCGGCGACGCATTCGCCAAACCAATTCTGAAAGCACTTGATGAGAACCCCGGCAAGTGGGACATCTCCAGCCTTCGCGTCATCATCTCGAGTGGTGTCATGTGGTCGGCTGAAACAAAAGCAGGACTGCTTCATCACAATGAGCGACTCATCATGGTCGACAGCCTGGGTTCGTCGGAAGCGGTCGGCATGGCCTCGTCCACCACAACCGCGCAAGACAAGGTGACAACTGCGAAATTCAAACTGTCACCCAACACCAAGGTCATCACCGAGGACGGACGAGAGGTTGTTCCGGGCTCAGGTGAACGCGGGCGCGTGGCATTACGTGGTCGCACATCAGTTGGCTATTACAAAGACGAAGCAAAGACCGCATCGACTTTCATCTTGGTGGACGGTGTTCGCTACACCATTCCCGGTGACTGGGCTGAAGTTGAGTCTGACGGTTCCGTGAAACTGCTCGGTCGTGGAAGCCAATGCATCAACACCGGTGGCGAAAAGGTGTACCCAGAAGAAGTCGAGGAAGCTCTCAAGGGGCACCCCTCGGTGGCTGATGCAGCCGTCGTCGGAGTTCCCGATGAACGATTCGGCGAAGCCATCACCGCACTTGTCGAAGCTCACTCTGGTCACACGGTTGACGAAGCAGCCCTCATTGCACACGTGAAGTCCGCTCTCGCCACCTACAAGGCCCCCAAGCGCGTGCTTGAGATTTCTTCGATCGGTCGCGCCCCCAACGGAAAACTCGATTACAAGAGGCTCAAGTCAGAGGCCCTAGAGCGCCTCGGGCTAGCGTGACCGGTCGCTGAACAACTCGCGGCGCACCTGCGCCACACGAAAGGACCCCTCCATGAGCAAGCTCGGATACGACGGAAAAGTAGCGGTCATCACCGGAGCAGGTGGCGGACTCGGGCGCCAACATGCGCTCTTACTCGCGAGCCGCGGTGCGCTCGTGGTTGTCAACGACCTCGGTGGCTCAGTGGACGGCACAGGGTCAAGCACATCTGCAGCACAAAAAGTGGTCGATGAAATCAAGGCCGCCGGTGGTGAAGCCGTCGCGAACTACGACAGCGTGAGCACTCCGGAAGGCGGCGAGTCAATCGTCAAGACCGCCATCGACACATTCGGGCGCGTCGACATCGTCATCAACAATGCCGGAATTTTGCGCGACAAGTCGTTCCACAACATGACACCCGACCTTGTCGACGCAGTGATTGATGTGCACTTGAAGGGTGCGTTCAACGTCACGCGACCAGCTTGGGTCCACATGCGCGAGCAGGGTTACGGCCGTATCGTGTCCACTTCGTCGGCTGCCGGCATCTTCGGCAACTTCGGACAGGCGAACTATGGCGCCGCGAAAATGGGACTTGTCGGTCTCACTCGCGTACTCGCGCAAGAAGGAGCCAAGTACAACATCAAGGCAAATGCCATCGCTCCGCTCGCACTTACTCGTATGACCGAAGCGCTACTCGGAAATCTCGGTCAGAGTCTTCAGCCCGAGTACATCTCCCCCATTGTTGCGTGGTTGTCACACGAAGACTGCGATGTCAGTGGTGAGGTGTACTCAGTCGGTGGCGGTCGTGTTGCCCGAGTTTTCATCGGTGAGGGAAAGGGGTACTTCAACAAGAACCTCACGCTCGAAGATGTGCGCGATAACTGGGACAAGATTCGTGACCCAGAGGGATACATCATTCCTGCAGGCGTTCCTGATGAAACCAAGATGTTCATCAACGCTCTGAAGAGCTGAGTTTCGCTAGAACAGATCGCAGAGCAACGCATGGCAAAGTGTAGTGATGCAGTGAGCATCACGAGTGCCGACGGAACCAAGCTTGCGTTGCACAACTTGTCGAAAACTGAGCCGTCGAATGTTGACGCACCCGTGGTGCTGTTCTCCCATGCGACAGGTTTTCATGCCCATTGTTGGCAACCAATGGTTGACGTGCTCGAAGAACACATGCACTGCGTGGCTATCGACCATCGCGGATTCGGTGATTCTCAGAAAATTGATCCAGCCGATCTCACATGGTCGCAATACGGAGACGATGCATTGGCTGCAGCGCGTGCTACCTCTGCTCGACATGGCGGTCGTTCTCTCATCGGCGTTGGTCACTCCATGGGTGGTGCCACACTCTTGATGGCTGCTCATGCCGAGTCATCGTTGTTTCGTGCACTCTTCATCTTCGAACCGATTGTGTTCCCACCGATGCCTGCCAATACCGGAGGCGAGACTCCGTCGAACTTCCTTGCTGATGGTGCACGCAAACGTCGAAGCCGGTTCGACAGTTTTGACGCGGCACTCGAGAACTTTGCGAGCAAACCACCGATGAATGCTTTTCATCCTGTTGCTCGTGAGTCGTATGTTCGTCACGGATTTGCCGAACAGCCAGACGGCATGGTGGAGCTCAAATGTGCCCCAGAGCACGAGGCGCGCACCTACGAAACTGGCGGCATCGCCCCGGAATGGCACGAGTTGCCCACCATCAATGTGCCCACCTGGGTCTTGTGTGGAAAGCCTGAACCATTTCAACCGTCTCGATTCGCTGCTTCAGTGGCCGAACAATTGGGCAACTGCACCTACGTGCAATGGGATGAAATGGGCCACTTCGGCCCGCTCACTCACCCCGAAGCCATTGCCGGCTTCATTGGTCGCACTGTGCGCACGCTCCCATAGTCAAGAATCATGCCGTGACATCTTCGCCGACATTTCCCACACCACTGTCTCTGTCACCATCGCGCATCGGCGCTTTCGAGTCGTGCCCCCTGAAGTTTCGCTTTGTGAACATCGAGAAGCTTCCAGACCCACCAACAATCGAGAAATACAAGGGAACAATTGTTCATCGCATTCTCGAGTTGTTGCTCAAGGAAGACAGTGCCGAACGTACCTCCGAGATGGCGCGGCATCTGTTCGACACTGTGCAGTACACAGCGCCGAACGACGAGGACTTCTCTTATCTCGAGTTGACCTCAGATGCAAACCATCCGTTCTGGGTTGATGTGCGCAAATTGGTGGACACGTACTTCTCTATGGAAGATCCCACCGTCGTCAAACCAGAAGCAATGGAATTGCGCGTCGAACATTCGATGGGAGATTTCAAGCTGACAGGAATCATCGACCGCCTTGAGCGTGATGAAGATGGAAACTTTGTGATCGTCGACTACAAGACAGGCAAGAGCCCGGCACCCAACTTCGTCGAAGACAAGATGAAAGCAATGATGCTGTACGCGTGGCTCTGCAAACAGGAAAAGGGCTCGAGCCCGGCGGCACTGCGACTGCTGTTTCTGAAAGATGGAAAAGCAGTCGAGACCAGACCGCTTCAGAACAAGGTTGATTTTCAACTTCAGCGCGTGAAAGCCATTTACGGTGCCATCAAACGTTCGTGTGAGACCGGTCACTTCGGAACTAAGAAGGGGCCGTTGTGCAATTACTGCGACTATCAACGGTGGTGTCCTGAATTCGGTGGCGATCCAGCAAGAGCGGCGCAGGAAGCACCAGTCGTGATAGGCGTGAAGCCAAAGTGAAACAACAGTGAAACAACTAGGCGCAACCGTCGATAACTCTGTCGACAAAGCTCTCGAGCCTCTACGACAATCGCGCATCGTGGCTCGTGTCTTCACTCTGGCTAGTCATGTCGGAGACTTCAGCTTGGTGTGGCATGTGACCGCATTTCTGTATGCCATCGGCAGTATCGAGCGACTGAAACAAGCGCTCACACTTTCTGCTGCTCTTGGCATCGAGAGCCTGGTGGTGAACCAAGGAGTCAAGCGACTGTTCAAACGCGACCGACCAACGTGGAATGGTGACGACCGCACACGTGTGCGGAAACCGCGAACCTCGAGCTTTCCAAGTGGTCATGCATCGTCGGCAACGTTCGCTGCAATTGTTCTCACATCGTTCACTGGCTGGCCGTTTGCGGCAATCTGGTGTCTCATTGCCATTGTTGTGGCTACCAGCCGAGTTGTGGTGCGTATTCATCACTTCACCGATGTCATTGGTGGTGTCGTCGTCGGCGGTCTACTCGGAGTGCTGGCACTTCCCATCGTCGCGCTCGTCTGACAATTCGTCGACTTGTCCCGATTCGGGAATAGCGCCGTCAATATGGGTGTTGAGCCGACCATGCCCCGCCACTTCGCTCTCACGTACGACTACCGATGCCCCTTCGGACGCATCATGCACGATCACGTCGTCACTGGGCTGCGTGCCGGTGCCGACTGGGACGTCACCTTTCTCCCTTTCTGCCTCGGTCAGACCCACGTCGAAGAGGGCATGCCGGACGTGTGGGATGCACCTCAGTCAGACACGGGCATCGACGCGCTGCAGTTCTCGATTTCATTGCGCGACAATCAACCAAGCGTCTTTCTCGACTTCCATCATCGTCTGTATGAGCACCGCCATGCAGGCGGTGGAAGCCTGCGCGATCGTCGCATCCTCACCTCATTCATCTCAGAGGCGGGCGGCGATGCTGATGCAGCAACTTCAGATGTTGAGTCAGGACGACCCCTTCAGGTCATCAAGGTGGAGCACACGTCATTTGCAGAAAGCCACGGAGTATGGGGCGTCCCCACTTTTGTCATGGGTGACGCTGCCGTGTTCGTGCGGCTCATGAAACCATCCTTCGGTGATGCCACCGTGGCCACCACCACCATCAATCGCATCCTTGATTACGTCACATGGCCTGAGATGAACGAGTTCAAGCACACGCGCATCCCGAACTAGTTTCAACTCATGTCCAATCAGGCGCGTCGCATGAGCGACACCGAGGCCCTCATGTGGCGCCTCGAGAAAGATCCGTATCTCGCCTCGACCTTCGCCAACATCACGGTGCTCGACCGGCCGTTGAACTCTGACGCCCTACTTGCTCGACTCGAACGCACGTCATTCGTTTTTCCACGCCTTCGACGCAAGGTGCAGCCAGTGCCCGGAAATTTTGGTGCTCCGCTGTGGGTTGACGACACGTCATTCGACATCCGCTACCACGTTCGGCACATTTCGTTGCCAGAGCCCGGCACACTTCGCCAACTACTTGATTTGGCAACACTCACTGTTGCTGACCCATTCGACAGATCTCGTCCGCTGTGGCAATTCTTCATCGTCGACGGTCTCATCGGTGGACGTGGAGCGCTCATCCAAAAACTCCATCACACCGTCACTGATGGTCAAGGTGGTGTTGAGCTGTCGCTCAACTTCATCGACCTCGAACGAAATCCCGCGCCACCGCCACCACTTGATCCCGATCTCATCGCACGCGTCGAGGAAGAGAGCAGACAAACTCCACAGGTTGAGATGTTGCGTGGTGCAATGTCAGACAGCTTGCGTATTCCACTCGGCATGCTGCGCCAAGTGCGCGACGTCATTTCTGATCCAAAACTTCTCGGCTCACTTGGGCCTGAGACTCTTCAAACAGTGCGCAGTGTCATGAACGAAGTGACGACGATTGACCCTGCTCGATCTCCATTGTGGACCGAACGCTCACTTCGTCGACAAGTCGAAGTGATTCGCGCCCCGTACAAACAACTTCGCGCGGCCAGCAAACACCTCGGTGGCACGCTGAACACTGCATTCATCACTGTTGCCGCCACAGCTGCAAGCGAGTATCACCGAGCCCTTGGCACACCGATTGAAGAGCTGCGCACATCGATGGCGATCAGTACTCGCACCAACGACACCGGTGAGGGTGGCAATGCGTTTTCTCTCATCAGGTTCCTCGTACCAACTGGCGAGATGTCAATCGACGAACGCTTCTCGGCAATCAACGAAATCGTCCAGGCATCTCGAACGAACTCTGGCAGCGACGCCCTGGCGTCCGCGTCATCGGTTGCATCCCTGTTGCCGACATCGGTCATCACCCGCTTCGCGCGTGTCCAAGGCGAAACCGTCGACTTCGCCACGTCGAATGTTCGTGCCGCAGGAATTCCGCTCTACATCGCCGGAGCCTTGGTACTTGAGAACTACCCCCTGGGACCGCTTGCGGGTACGGCTTTCAACCTGACTTTGCTGTCATACAACGGAAGCATGGACATGGGGCTCAACATGGATGCAGCGGCAATTGCTGAACCAGCGTTGCTGCGAGACGAACTAGTGAAGGCATTCACTCAGATTGTGAAACGCGACCCGACACCGGCAGAAACCGTGCCAAGTGCACCTGCTCTTTCAGAGCCGGCAACGTCGGAGAAGAACCAGACGACTAAGAAGCGGTGGTGGCGGCGCTCGCGGTGAGAAGCGTGCGCACATCAAGCAGCAAGTCGGCCACTTCATCAGACGACACCAATTCACGGCGCAACATTTCGGCAAGGGCCTTGTCGATGACACCGAGCGCGTCGGTGATGACCATGGAGTCGATGCCCTGTGAAACTGACACCTTCGGTGCCTCTTCTTGCGTCGTGTTGGTCATGTCGTCTTTCCCTTCCGATCGGCTCGAGCCGCTCTGGTCTGGTAACCAGTACGGTATCGGTCCGCTTCCCCCCGATGCGCATCGTAGTGAGGTCGTTCGTCACGCGGGTGGCAATTGGTCACCTGCCGTCCAGAGTTGACACAGCGCCCTACAGTCTCAACTCATGGATGTGAATGGGAAGACAGTCGTGGTCACCGGCGCTGCCAGTGGAATTGGCCGCGCATTGGCTCGCCGCTTTCATGCTGACGGTGCATCAGTGGTGCTTGCGGACCGAACAGAGATTCCGCTTGGTGAGTTGGAGCGCGAACTAAACACGCGTCGTCCCGGCTCTGCCCATGCTGTGCTTGCCGACATCGGTACCGAGTTCGGAAACAAAGCACTCATCGACAGTGCGCGTCATAAGTTCGGTCGCATTCACTTGTTTTTCGCGAATGCTGGCGTTGCCTTCGGCACAGACCTCGAACACACCGAAGAATCTGCATGGACGACATCTTTCGACATCAACATTCACGCACATCGATGGGCTGCGAAACATCTCATCGATGACTGGGTGGCCCACGGTGATGGTTACTTCTGCTCCACTGCTTCTGCAGCCGGACTTCTCGCGCAAATCGGATCTGCGCCGTATTCGGTCACCAAGCACGCAGCCGTGGCTTTTGCCGAATGGTTGTCCATCACCTACGGCGACCGCGGCTTGAAGGTGAGTTGCCTGTGCCCCCAGGGCGTGAACACCAATATGTTGAACCCTCCTGACTCTCACGGCACTGACGTGCGCGGTGGCGACGTGGTGCGGGCTGCTGGCGCAGTTCTCGAACCTGAGCAGGTCGCCGACATCGTCGCTGATGCAATTCGAAACGAGCGTTTCCTCATCCTGCCTCATCCCGAAGTGGCGATGTACGAGCAGAATCGCACCGCAGATCGCGAGAAATGGCTGGCGGGCATGCGAAAGCTGCAACGGCGTATCTTCGGCGCCGGCTGACAACGACCCGCCAGCCATGACTTAGGGTTCGGCCATGGGAGTGCGCCTCGAACCTGCTGATGAATTCATGCACGAGTTGGGACCAGAACCCAACTTCAACGAAAGCATGTACGTGAATTGCTTTGACCCGAAGCAAGGCGTGGGCGGATGGTTCCGCATGGGCAATCGCGCGAACGAGGGTTACGCCGAGATGACCATCTGCATCTACTTGCCAGACGGTCGAGTCGCATTCATCTTCAAACGACCATCGATTTCGAGCAACGATGCGCTTGATGCAGGTGGTTTGACATGGACCATGGTGAAACCATTCGAAGAGTTGCGTATCGACTATCGCGGAAAACTGTGCGTGCTCACTGATCCACTCGAGATGGCCGACCCCAAGCAAGCGTTCACCAAGAACCCCTACGCAGAGGGCGAAGTTCACATCACCTTCACAGGTGGTGGTCGTGAATCCATGTTCGGTGGAGAACCAGACACGCCACACGAAACTCCCGGCGAAGAGTTCGCCCGCGGTCACTACGAGCAGCTCGTAGCAGCAAATGGAACGATTCGTGTAGGCGACGAAGAATGGGCGATCACTGGGCACGGTCTGAGAGATCACTCATGGGGCCCGCGCTACTGGCAAGCACCGTGGTACTACCGATGGCTCACCGCGAACTTTGGACGCGACTTCGGCTTCATGACGAGTCGTGTGGCGAAAAAGAACGCTGCCGGTACGCGTGGAGGGTTCGTCTGGGAGGACGGCCGCATCCACGTGTGCGACGACTGCACTGTCAGCACCGAGTTCATCGGCGAGGACAAATATCACTCGAAAGTCAGAGGAACTCTTCGCTCATCACGAAGTGGCAAGGAATGGACATTCGAGGGAGAGGTCATGAACCTCATTCCTCTCCGCAACCGTCGACAAGACCCCGAGGGCAACTGGCTACACACCCGCATCAGCGAAGGCATGACTCGTTGGACTCTGACGTCTGGGAAGGCTGCCGGTCTCGTGGGTTACGGGTTGAGTGAGTATCTCGACCAAATCATCGACGGCTCACCCGTCGGCATCGCCGAATAAGAAACCCTGCAGCGCCGAACAAGCGACAAAGGTTCTGGTTTTACAGAGCTGTGCGTTCGACGAAACGCTCAGCGACATCTTGTGCACCGATGACTTCGACCGTTGACAGTGGCTGGCGCCGCCACAACACCAACAACAACTGACTCGCTTCGCCACGAATGGCACATGTGCCCTTTGCATGCTCTCGCGTGATGACAATGCTCCCCACTTCGGGCTCATCGATAAACCATTCACCGTGCACGTCGGTGCAATGGATATGCACCGACCCGCCTGGTGCCGGCATCGACTCGCGCTGAAGGCGAAGAAAATTGTGAAGAAATTCGTCTATTCCGTCGCTTGCCATGTCACCAGGCATCGTCGGGGCTGGGCCAATTGCGGTGGCTGCGTCCCAGGCATGCACCATGGTTTCTTGCGTCATTCGCCGAATCGCCCACGTGAGCGGGGCAGGACCCACCCATGACCAAATTTCGGTGTCGGGTGGAGTCGACTTGAACACATCAATCAGTGAAGTCGCACCGTCGACGAACGTGTCGATAAGCACGTCATCATCAACTCGTTTGTACGGGCGCAACTTGTCGAAACCTTGAACTTTGTCAACGACGATTTGAACGATTGCATTGTGAACTCGTGTGCAGTGCCACACAAGGTGTGACATCGTCCAATTCGGACATGACGGCACGGGTCGCGCCAGGTTGCCATGAGCCACCTTTGCGATGAGGTCAACCGAGTCACGAAGACTCGCAAGGTACTGATTCGTCTCGAGCATCATCACCAGTCCTTGGTTGCAGCAGCAAGTTCGCGCCACTGATCGACGGGCACCGAGCCTGGAGCGGCACCCAGAACTTGAACACACACATGGTCAGCGCCTGCATCAAGATGCGCTTTGACGCGCGCCAGCACTTCATCAGTGCTACCCCAACCCACGATGGCATCGACGATCGCATCCGAAGCACCGGTGATATCCAACTCATCCCAGCCAAGCCTCTTCAGGTTGTTCGCATAATTGGGCAATGCCAAGTACATCGCCATGTACTGGCGAGCGACCTCACGAGCACGTGAGGGGTCTGTTTCGAACACGACGGCCACTTCTGGTGCAAGCAACGCATCGGGGCCCATGATCGCGCGGGCTTCAGCTGTGTGTTCGACAGGAGTGAAATATGGATGCGCTCCTTCTGTGCGTTCTGCAGCCAACGCGAGCATCTTCGGCCCCAGTGCAGCAAGCACACGACGAGGCGCGACAGTTGGTGGAGCTGCGAAGAAGAGACCACGGTCCATCGCGTCGAGATATTCGACCATCGTCGTGTACGGCTTTGAATAGTTCTTGCCGTGTGCGCCTTCCACCATTGGCTGATGACTGACTCCGATGCCGAGCAGAAATCGCTCTGGAAAGGCCTCGCTCAATGTCTTCCACCCGGCTTGCATCGTCTGTGCTGTTCGCGCATGCAAACTTGCAATGCCAGTTGCCATCACCAACTTCGACGTCGCCGACAACAAGGCAGAACAACTTGCAAAAGGTTCGCGACCAACAGCCTCTGGTACCCAGAGTGCACGGAAACCCATTGCTTCGATATCACCGGCGATGTCACACGCCTGCGACATCGGAATGGTGTCGAGGTCAAAGGCCCAGAGACCCACTTTTCCAAGACTGATTGCAGTGGTTCGCGATGCAGACGGCATGTCCTCACCGTATCCAGCAACTTTGCCGGACGACTAGTTGTCACTGCGCCGCGCTGATTACCGCACTCGCCGACCGAAGCCCTCGCAAACTAGATTCGAGGCATGTCATCACCACGTTCCGTTGTCATCGTCGACGCCCTCCGCACCCCTATTGGACGCCGCGGTGGCGGTCTCGCCACCATGCACCCCGCCGATCTTCTCGGTGCCGTCCAGAAGGGTCTCATGGACCGCGTCGGCATCGACCCGGCACTCGTTGAACAAGTCGTCGGTGGATGCGTGAGCCAGGTCGGCGAACAGAGCTTCAACGTCACTCGCATCGCATGGTTGGCCTCTGGCCTTCCCATGACCACAGCCGCCACCACAGTTGACACGCAGTGCGGTTCGTCGCAGCAGGCCACCAACGTCGCCACTTCACTGGTGGCTTCCGGTGTTGTTGACATCGCTGTCGCGTGTGGTGTCGAAGTGATGAGTCGCATCCCCATCGGCATCAACTCGTCGAAGAAATTGGGTCTTGGCGTTCCGATTCCAAAGACCTATTTCGGTCGCTATGAATTCACATCACAATTCGAAGGTGCAGAACGCATAGCCGACAAGTACGGCGTCACTCGTGACGATGCCGACGCATTCGCATTGTCATCACAACAACGTGGTGCGCGTGCATGGGCAGAGGGTCGCTTTGACGGCCAGTCGATTCCTATCGACGCACCAGATGTCGATGAAGAAGGAAAGCCCACCGGCACGACACACAAAGTGCAGCGCGACGAAGGCATCCGTGAGACCAACCGCGAGGCACTGGCTGGTCTGAAGCCCGTTGCTCGTGAAAATGGCGTGCATACCGCAGGCAACTCATCACAGATTTCCGATGGCGCAGCAGCGATGTTGATGATGACGGAAGAGAAGGCCAAGGAGCTGAACTTGAAGCCGCGTGCGCGAGTCGTTGACACGTGCCTCGTGGGCGTCGACCCGGTTCTCATGCTGACGGGTCCGATCGACTCAACAGAACGACTGCTCGCTCGTAACAACCTGAAGATCAGTGACATCGACACGTTCGAAATCAACGAAGCGTTTGCTTCCGTCGTGTTGTCATGGGCGCGTGCAACCGGAGCAGATTTGGAAAAGACGAATCCGAATGGCGGAGCAATCGCGCTCGGACATCCGCTCGGCTGCACTGGTGCCTTCCTCATGACCAAAGCCGTGAACGAGCTTGAGCGCACCGGTGGTCGTTACGGACTTATCTCGATGTGCTGCGGCGGTGGCCTCGGAACCGGAACACTCATCGAGCGTCTCTGACGCGCGTCACGTCACACATCGTGGCGTGACCATCTCGAAGCCAACGGCGCGCAGTGTGAAAATTGGTGGTCGACTCCTCGTAGCAACTGCCATTTTTGTCGCATTGTCGGCATGTACGTCGTCCGACAACTCTTCTCCCGACGTTGCATCGGTGACACGCGTCGTCGACGGAGACACGGTTGCGCTCGCCTTTACAAACACCGAGGAAACGGTGCGACTCATCGGCATCGATACACCCGAGACAGTGAAGCCAAACTCACCGGTGGAATGCTTTGGCCCTGAAGCCTCAGAGCGTACGAAGACATTGCTGCCCGCAGGAACAAAGGTTCGAGTTGAACGCGACATCGAGGCGCGTGATCGATACGGACGACTGCTCGCCTACCTGCGCCGCGTCGACGACGGATTATTCGTGAATAAATCGTTGGTCATCGATGGCTTCGCCACGCCGCTACGAATCGAGCCAAACATCGCATATGCAGACGACTTCGCGCGCGCCGCCGAGCAAGCACGCGCCGCACAACTTGGTCTGTGGGCCGTGTGCGACGACTAATTGCACAGATAGCGTCACAGCATGACCTCGCAGTCCGCCCAGTCAACTCTGGCCGAACGACTTGGGTACTCACCCGACACCAAACTCGTCATCCTCAGTTGCGATGACCTTGGGTCGTGTCACGCGGCCAACATCGGCGTGTACACGGCAATCCGAGACGGCCTGGCAACGTGTGCCTCCATCATGGTCCCTGCCCCATGGGCCAGACATGCGGCCGACATGTACAACGGAGACGACATCGGCGTGCACCTCACGCTGAATGCAGAACATCTGAGCTACAGGTGGGGCCCACTCACCCATGCTCCGTCGTTGTTGTCCGGTGAAGGTGGCTTCCCTCGGTCCATCGACGATTTGTGGGAGCACGCTGACCCGAGCGAAGTGTTACGCGAATGCCGAGCCCAAATCGAACGCGCCATCGCGTGGGGCATCGACGTCACACATCTCGCGCCACATCTCAGTGCCATCACGCTGCGCCCCGAGTTCTTCGACATCTATCTCGAACTTGCCGTTGAGTTTCGTCTTCCCGTACGGCTGCCCTCGACCATCGATCAGACACAAGCCGGTTTCCCATTCCGTGCGCTAGCAGCAGATGAAGGCGTGATCTTCCCCGACCACTTTGATCATGATTGGCGTGCAGGAAGCCGCGACCGTGTCATCGCCGCAATTAATTCATTGCAGCCGGGTGTCACCGAAATTCACGTGCAACCAGCCATCGACACGCCGGAAGTTCACGCACTGGGGCCAACCGCCTCTGGTTGGGTTGATGACCTTGCTCTCGTCACCACCGACACTGGTTTTGCGGACGTCGTCGCAAAGAGCGGCGCAGTGTTGATTGGTTACCGCGCCCTCAGGGACGCGATGCGAGCCGACTGATTTCGCTGGCGGCTTCGCCTGACATCAACACTTTGAACAGTGCGCCGGTGCTTCCTTCGGCCTTCAACTTGCCTTGCATGAAAGCCAAGCTCGGGTCAGCTGCAGCATCTTTCGATACAACACGCACAACTACATCTGCATCATCGGGCCCTGAGATTGCTTCATCGCCCTTGCCGAATTGCACACGGTACTGAACCACCACGTCATCTTTCTTCTTCGAACTCACACAACACCTCGAAACAAGTCATCTTCAAAGGTGCCGTCTTCTGTTCCGCCAACAGCGGAAACCGCCAGCACCCACTCCTCCCATGGGTACACATGAGCAAGTTCTGCATCATCAAGACCAAACCACCACGACTCATTGGGGTCGACCTGCGTGGCGTGTGCACGAAGCGCGCCACTTCGGGCCCACAGGTACTGACCAACGTCGATACGTGTCGTGATGCGATGGTCTTGTGACGGTCGATTCAGCCACTCGTCGTTGTAAGGCGATGTCCCCGTTTTCTTGATCATGGCCTCGTGAATGGTGACAATTCGTTTCTTCGACCACAGTGTGTAATACATCTTGAGTGGCTGCCATGGTTCGCCGGCATCGGCGTACCAAAACGGATCACCTGCACGCTGGAACGCGAGAACACTCACATCGTGAACACGAAGGTGGTCGGGATGCGGATAACCAGTTTGGTCGTCGTTGTAGGTGAGGATGACGTGTGGCTTCTCTGCTCTAATGATGCGCACCAGGCGCTCGGTTGCCTCGTCGAGATCGGCTATGTGAAAACACGCAGGATTGTTGTTCGAATCTGAATCAGCCATGCCGCTGTCGCGATACCCCAACATGTGCACAGAGTGGTAACCGATGATGTCAGTGGCGAGCTTCAACTCTTGTGGTCGAAGATCCGCCAGTACTTGGCGTTCTTCTTCTGGCGAGAGACCATGAAACGGCTGTCCGGGTTCACGAAGCGAAGGGTTCTGCAAGTCACCTTCTTCGCCACCCGTGCAGCACACAAGCACAGTGTGAACGCCCTGCGCTGCATACTTTGCGACGGTCGGGGCACCCTTTGAAGCCTCGTCATCGGGGTGTGCATGCACTGCGAGCAGCGACAACCGCGACGTGTCCTGTGGTGAAACGTCTCGCGTCGACATCATCGTCATGCTAGTGAGACGTGCTTGCCGACGGCCCGTCATGACACATCAATCATTAGGCTGAGCGTGTGACACGTCGCCCAACAATGCGTTCTCGAATCACGAGAGTCACGCTCCTTGCGACTGTGGCGATCATGCTCGCAGGTTGTTCCACCAACGACGGTCGCGACATGTCTCCTCCGCGCGATGACCAGACAGACACCATCACGCAAACCACCGTTGCCACCACTGTCGACCCAACCCAAGATGCGGTGACTGAACCCGCGACGTTCTTGTCTGTCTCAGGATCCTGGGAAGAGGGCGGTGTGATTGCGGCCAAGCACACCTGTGCCGGCAGCGGCGTGACTCCAGCTCTGTCCTGGGCCGGCATTGGCACCGGAACAAAATCTCTCGGATTTGTGCTCAGCGAGTCTGATGACCCAAACAACGTGTTGTGGGTCGTTACCAATCTTGAACCGACACTCACCGGCATCGCCGAAGGTGAGCCGCTGCCAGCGACAGCGGTCGTAGCGAAGAACTCCCGTGGCGACATTGGCTACGCAGCTCCCTGCCCCGACTCTGCAGAGGGAACCTCCTATCTGCTCACGTTGTACGCACTAGACCAGGTGATCGAAGCGGGAACGGGCGATGACACAACGACCGTGCTGGCTGCGATGGAGAGCGCAGCGCTCGATGCCACGAGCACCGAGTTCGTCGCGAAAGGCGCGTAAAGAACAGCCGGCATCTGTCACCGAGCGAAGTCATTCCACCGCCCAGCGTGGGGAACCTGCGAAACTGAAGCCATCGACACATCAGCCTCTGCCCTGCCGATTGGCATTTTCGAGACTGACACTGACTGTCGTCTCCGCAGTGGCAACGATGCATTTCGAACTCTCGTTCTTGGTGGCGCAGCGGTCGTGCCGGGAACTGCACCGTGGGTGAATGCTCAACCCCATGAACGTCAAGCATGCGAACGGGCGTGGAAACAAGCAAGAGAAACATCTGCGCCATTCGTTGTCGAGTTTCGAATCGGCACACCAAACGGCGAGACCATGTGGGTGCAAGTCGCCACGCAACCAATTCGCGACAGTGGCGACATCACTGGGTACGTCGGCACTGCACTTGACTGCACGACAGCAGTCGAGCAACGTCGACTGTCAGATCAACTCGTCGGTCTTCTTGATGCATCTGGTGACGCCATCGTGGTGTTCGACAGAGTCGGCGCGATGACGTTCTGCAATGACATTGCTCGCACCATGCTTGGCATCGAGGAACACAGCGACACAGGAAACGACATAGCCGCCCGTACGTTCATGCAGGCCGTGCGAGACCAATTGCCACGCGACGTCATCTCACCTGATGCCGGAGGCACACCGCAACGACGTTGGGAAGGAGAGGTCGCATTCCGCTCACCAGAAGGACTCTCGCGCACACTCGCCGTTGTTGTGCAATCAGTCCGTACGCGCGAGGGAGTCCTCGACCATTGGTCAACCATCGCTCGAGACATCACCGACGAGCGCAACCAACAACGAGAACTGGGTCGATTGGCGACCCACGACGCTCTTACCGGACTTCCGAATCGTGTGCTTTTCTTGCGCAAGACAGCTGAAGCACTTGAGCGCAGCAAGACCACAAAGAATCAGGTCACTGTGCTCTTCATCGACCTCGACAAGTTGAAACATGTCAACGACACCATCGGACACGTCGTTGGTGACCAACTGATTGTGTCAATCGCCAAGCGCCTGATGGCTGCCACTCGCCCAAGTGATCTTGTGGCACGTATCGGTGGCGATGAATTCGTGGTCTTGTGCGAGGGTCTGCTCGACGAGCACGTCGCCATGGACGTTGCTGAGCGCATCCGTCACTCAATCACTGGCCCACTCGTCCTTCAAGGTGTTGAAATCGACTCCGGAGCCAGCGTGGGCGTAGCCATGTCGACCAGCGAGCAACTCTCGCAACAAGCACCCGAAGACCTCGCGGTCACTATGTTGCGTTGCGCCGACACAGCGATGTACCGAGCCAAACAACGCGGCCGCGGTCGAAGCGAGTTGTACAGCGACGACATGCATCGTGCTGCGCGCGAACGCGTGGTTCTTGCAGGTCAACTTGAACAAGCACTCGCTGCAGACCAATTCTTCGTGATGTACCAACCGATAGAACATTCTCAAGCGCGACATACCGTGGCGTTTGAAGCATTACTTCGCTGGGCCCATCCCACTCGTGGCGAACTGAGCCCTGCAGATTTCCTCGAATTGGCCGACGAGTCCGGACTCATTGGCCCGATTGGCGACTGGATACTTGGCGCTGCCGGCACGAGTCTTCGCTCATGGATCGACTCGGGCATGGTGAGCAAACAGACTGCCCTCCATGTCAATGCGACACGCCGACAACTTGCCGACACGACATTCGTTGATCGCACCATCACGATTCTTCGTGAAGTTGGCCTTGACTGTGCACAGTTAGTCGTCGAAACCTCCGAGGCATCGCTTGTCGACAACAATCCAGCAATTCTTCGTAGCATTACCACTCTCAAGCGACACGGCGTGCGCATCGCAGTTGACGACTTTGGCGCCGGCTACTCGTCGTTGTCAGCCCTTCGAACTTTCCCTGCTGATTGCCTGAAGCTCGATGGAACCGTCGTGCGCGATGTCGGACGTAGTGATGGCGGCGACGACCCCATTGTTCGGTCACTCATTCAGCTTGCGCACTCACTTGATCTCACGGTCATCGCAGAATGGGTCAGCACCGACGATCAGCTGCAACGCCTGAAGGTGCTTGGTTGCGACCAACTGCAGGGGAACTTGGTGTGCAAGCCGCTCACAACAGAGCAGGTCGCACAGCGCTATCAGGCCGGAATCGGTCCTGTTCCGGCGAAGTAAGCAAGCACGGCATCTGACTCTTGCGTGAGGCGCAGCACTGAAGCACCGCCGACATTGTCGCCAGTGGTCGACAACGCATAGGACTTTGCACCAGAGTCAGCAACAGGTCGCAACTTCTTGATCATGTCGGCCATGTCGAGCGCTGGGTCTGCGCTCAGTTCCGAGGCGAAACCAGCCAGAACATCACCCGCGGCGAGTGGATGCTTGGCAACGTGTTTGACCGCAGAGGTGATGAGCGAGGAGATGAAGTCTCGTTGACGCGCGGTACGACCGTGATCTGACGAACCATCGAGCTTCCAATCGCCATCGATTTTCAATTGAAAGTGGCGACTACGGACATATGCGAGCGCCTTCTGGCCATTCAACATGTTGCAGCCGCCACGAGGGATGTACAGACCTGAATACTTGTCGCGTGCCGGACCTGGGAGACACACGAGCACGCCGCCAATCGAGTCGACGATGTCCTTGAAACCGGCGAAGTCGACTTCCAAATAATGATGAACAGGGATGTTCAGATTGCGCTGAAGTGTGCGAACCAGCACTTCGGGTCCTTGCGAAAATGCAGTGTTCATTCGCTGCGCTTTGCTTCCGTCACCAATTTTCACCCACAAGTCGCGAGGTACCGAAAGGATGCTTGCAGAACCGTCGGCCTTGTCATGCCGCAGCACCATGATCGAATCTGATCTTTGACCACTCACTGATGTGCCAGCAATCGCCTTATAGTCGGCGTCGCTCGGATCGGCGTTGGCACGCGAATCTGAGCCAACAAGCAGATAGTTCTCGACAACGTCAGATGGCGGCGACAAAACTGCGGCAAGCGAGGGAATGCGATTGACCCCTGAGAGGTGGGCCTTGGTCGCCCGCACGAGACCACTTGCACCGAAACCAGCGACCACGATTGCAATGACAACTGGCGCCACCCAGCGCGAGGTCCAAGACTTGGTCGACACGGACCAACGCTAATCAACCACCCTGGCCAGGTGTGGTCACTCGTCGGATGTCACCGCAGATGTATGACATCCGCCGTGTCGAATCGATGGGTAATCGCACATTCATCAACGACGACAAGTCGACCATCAGTTTCCACGTCGATTGCACGACCAGCGAGCAATTCACCTCCAAGAAGTGACACGTGCACCTCTCGGCCAATTGTCGCGAGATGTGCTCGATAACGCTCATGCAAGGTCTTCCGGTCGAGATCGAGCAAGTCGTCAATGTACGGACACATGTTCCTGACCATGTGAGATGGCGACTGACCTAATCCACGAAGTTGTTCGACACTGCTTCCAGCACTCAATGCAGCTGCACCCTCAGGTGCCCAGCCGATGTTGATGCCAATTCCGACAACAACAAACGAGGGACGACCACTCGCAGCATCGATCGACCCAGACTGCGCAAGCACTCCCGCAACTTTTGTGTCATTGAGCATCAAGTCATTCGGCCACTTCAACTTCACATCACACCTGAACAATTCAACCGATGATTGCACGACTGCCAACGCCACCACTTGCATGAGGACATGTGGGTGCTCGGGTACCTCTCGAAAGAGAAACGAGGCGAGGACATTGACGCCTGCTGGGGCTTCCCACCTGCGGTCGAGTCGACCCTTACCAGCACTTTGGAAGTCAGTCCGCAGCACGCAGCGGTCCGGAGCCCCATTTTCCGCCTCTCGGACTAGGTCTGCGTTCGTGCTGCCCGTTTCAGCCACCTCTTTTAGGGTCCAGCGGTCCGATTGGTTCGCATTTGCCCTGTCCATCGCACCAAACTAGTCACTTGTGTTGAACAAGATCCTGATTGCAAACCGTGGCGAGATAGCCGTGCGCGTCATTCGTGCTGCGCGAGAGATGGGAATCGCGACCGTCGCGGTGTACTCCGAGCTCGATCGAAATGCGTTGCACGTGCGACTTGCCGATGAGGCCTACGCACTCGGCGGACAAACCGCAGCAGAGAGCTACCTCAACACTGAAGCAATTCTGAATGCCATCAAAGTGAGTGGCGCCGATGGCGTGCACCCCGGTTACGGGTTCTTCAGCGAGAACGCCGACTTTGCGCGAGCAATCACGTCACAGGGCGTGGCTTTCATCGGACCTCCACCCGAAGCAATTGAAGAGATGGGCGACAAGGTGTCGAGCCGCAAGGCCGCACTTCGCGGAGGTGCACCAATTGTTCCGGGCACCACCGAATTCGTCACCACTGCGAAGGAGATCACCGACTTCGGAAATGAATTCGGATGGCCAATCGCAATCAAGGCTGCATTTGGTGGCGGCGGTCGAGGCATGAAAGTGGTGCACTCAGCAGACCAGGTGCAAGACGCCATGGACTCAGCCCAGCGTGAGGCCAAGAACTTTTTCGGTCGTGACGAGATTTACGTCGAGCGATACCTCACTTGGCCACGCCACATCGAGGTGCAGTTGGTTGGCGATACACACGGAAATGTGGTGTGGGTCAGCACGCGTGACTGTTCTGCACAGCGTCGTCACCAGAAACTCATCGAAGAGGCTCCGGCAACAGCGTTACCCGATGGTGTCGAAGAGGCGATGGGCGAAGCAGCAGTCAAGGCAGCGAAAGCTGTTGGCTACTTCAACGCAGGAACCGTTGAATTCATCTATCAGGATGGCGACTTCTTCTTCCTCGAGATGAACACTCGCCTACAAGTTGAACACCCTGTCACCGAGGCCATCACTGGTATCGATCTCGTCGAATGGCAGATTCGTGTCGCATCGGGCGAAAAGTTGCCGATGAATCAGAAGCAAGTACTTGCAACTCGCCGTGGACACGCCATCGAAGTGCGCATCAACGCTGAGAACCCGGCAGGCGGGAAGTTTCTTCCCTCCCCTGGTCCGATTACCAAGTTGGTGACATCTGACGGATTCGGAGTGCGCTTCGACTCGGGTTATGAGGCCGGCGATTCGATTAGCCAGTACTACGACAACCTCGTCGGCAAGCTCATCGTGTGGGGCAAGGATCGTGACACGGCGATTGCTCGCACCATCCGCGCACTGAAAGAGATGGTGGTCGAAGGTATCGCCACCACCATCCCTGCAGATATCGCAATTCTGGAACATCCTGACTTCAAGTCGTTCACCCACTCCACAAAGTGGGTTGAAGAGCGACTCGATTTGTCCGGAGTTGACGCATCACCCGCAACGGCACCAGACGACGATGGAACACCGCTCGTGCAACGTTCGACGACAGTGGAGGTCAACGGGCGACGCTTCGATGTGAAGTTGTGGGTTCCTGAGACTGTCGGCACTGTTGCAGCAACATCGAAGGCAAAGAAACCGGCACGCGCTGGTTCTGGAAGTGGCGGCGGGTCCGGTGGAGGAAGCGGCCAAGTCGCCGTCCCCATGCAGGGAACCATCGTCAAAGTGCTTGTCGAAATAGGTCAACAAGTGCAGTCGGGTCAGAGCGTGGTGGTGCTCGAGGCGATGAAGATGGAAAACCAGATCGAGGCCGACAAGGCCGGCACAGTGAAGGCCATCAACGTGAAGCCAGGCGACACAGTCGGTGCTGGCGATGTGGTGGTCGTCATCGAATAAGGCTCGCGCTTTGTCGTTGACAATCTGATGATGGAATCGTTCTTCGCGGCGTGGTGCACCGTGTTGAGTCTCTCGTTCATCTGGCCTCAGGTCTGGCGCACCGTGCGACATGACAGCACTCAAGGATTGTCGGCCTTCGCAGCTGTCTACGGAGTGGTGGGCGCCGGTTTGTGGTTCGCCTACGGACTTGGCGCAGAAAACACTGCAATCTGGTTCTCAAACGCTTCGTTCATTGTCGCGCAGTCGATCATCATCACGGTGATGTGGCGACACGGCCGCGTGCCACGCGTGATGCTCACCCGCTTTGCCGCTCTCTTTGCCGTCGTGCTCGTGGTGTTGTTACCACTTCCCTCAACCGCTTTTGGCTGGACCGCCACTGTCGTGAGTGCGTCGTCTCTCGTGCCGCAGGCAGTTCACGTTGCTCGCGCGGAAAATATGCACGCGATATCACTCGCATCGTGGGTGGTCACCATCATCTCAGCGTCGAGTTGGATGGCATTTGGATGGGTGATTAATGACCCGGTGATGTCGGTCGTGAACTACATCACGATTCCGATGATGATCTTCATCTTGGTGCGCGCGACGCGCTGGCGCCTCGCCAATGGACTCGCTCTGACGGGCCGAGCACTCGTTTCAGCCTGACGGCGGAGATTGTTGACCTGACCTCATAAAGGTCATTCGGCGGATTCAGTCACTGCTTCAGCTAGCGACGGATGCACGAGAAGCGTGTCGAGAATGTCGACCACTTTGAGATGTGCAGTGACTGCGAGGGCAATCATGCTGATGAGCTCGCCAGCGTGACGTCCGACGATGGTGCCACCAAGCACGACTCCGGTATTCGGATCTGAAATGAGCTTCACAAAACCAGTCGGATCATTGTGAATAAGGGCCTTTGCGGTTGACGAGAATGGCACCTTGGTGACTCGAATCTTGCGACCGAGCGCAAACGCCTCTGCTTCGGCCAGACCAACATCGGCGATCTCAGGTTTGGTGAAAATTGCTGATGCTGCCTTGTCGTACGCGAGGTGACGATGATCGTCGCGAATGACCCCCATGAGATGTTCTGCGATCTTGCGTCCCTGCATGGTGGCGACAGATGACAGCGGCAATTTTCCACTCACGTCGCCTGCCGCGTACACATGCGGCACGTTGGTGCGACACCATTGATCAATATCGATATAACCCCGAGAATCAAGTGCAACGCCCGCCCCCTCAAGGTTGAGCCCTTCTACGTTTGGCTCAGATCCGATGGCCAACACTGCATGCGTGGCTCGCACTTCACGACCGTCGTCACACCTCACGACCACTTCGTCGCCAACCACATCAATGGACTGAGCGCGAGCCCCTTTCAACAGCTTCACACCGCGCGCCAGGAAACTGTCTTCAAGAGCTGCAGCTGCTTCAGGATCTTTTCCTGGGAGCACCTGTTGCCGACTGACCACAAGGGTGACGTCGGCACCGAATGAAGTGAACATGTGGACGAATTCAACACCGGTGACGCCAGATCCGATGACCACAATGCTCTTTGGGAACACTTTGGGCGGATAACAGTCACGCGTGGTGAGAATTCTGGTTCCGTCTGGTTCGACCCAGCCTGGAATTCGTGGTCGCGAACCTGTCGACACCAGTACCGCATCGGCCTCGAGCACTTCTTGCCCGTCGGCGCCCTCGACGCGCACGTGTCGGTCATCGACGAACGTTGCGACGCCTCTCATGATGCGAACACCTTGGCTCATGAGCAAATCGGTGGTAGTTGCCTTCAGGCGCTCAGTAATGTTGGAGATGCGCTCGGACAAGGTGTCAACGTCAACTTCTACGTCGTGCTGCTCGACACCCATGCCGGCGAAACGTTGAGTCATGGTGAGCGCACCACCAGTAGCGATCATTGCCTTGGAAGGCACGCAATCAAGCAGATGTGCCGCCCCACCGATGATGTCCCGTTCGACGATGGTGACCTCGGCGCCCAGTCGGGCAGCGGTGCTTGCTGCAGCATTGCCGGCCGGACCACCACCGATGATCACGAATCGCTTCGTCATAGTGTCAAACGCTACTGCTGGTCATGTTGTCGACGTCGACACATACGGCAAAGTTGTCACAGTCGTTGCAACGGATGTCGATGTTGTTGTTGCCGTTGAAGTGGTCGTCGATGCCGCATCAGATATGACTGAAGTTGTGGCGGGCGCAGTTGTAGTCGTCGTTGATTCGAGCGTGGTTCGAGGCGTGAGTCTCATGCGCGGAATTGAGGTGGTCGGCACAGGGGCCTCATTCGGACAGAACTGCGAGTTGAAGCCCCAATCGTGACGTGGTTCGCCTACGAATTCGAAGTGCATACCGTCAGCAACAGCAAAGTTTCCTCCCCACGCAAAACCCCATTTGCGAAAGATGCGCACGACCTGACAATTCAACGTCGGCCGCATGCCCTGACCGTTCGTCGAAGTGTTGATGTCAAGTGCGCCACCCCAAGAATGTCGCGAGATATTTCCGAAATCATCGGCGAGTCGACTAATGCGCCCCTGAAAACAGCCTCCGTACCGATTCGTGTTGCGCACATCAATTGCCTTAGCAAGACCGGCCTTGAAGACTTCTGTGAGTGCACCCTGTAGCGGTCCGACAATTTCCTTGTGACAGTTAGCGCGAATAGGGATGTCCTTGAACGTGTGGAGCCACTTGATGCTCACACCACGCCAGTCGTTGCTGATGTGAAGTCGACCGTTTCCTGCATCTTTCACTCGAAATTCTCCGAGCAATTCCTTGAATTTCGCCGTTCCCAAAGTGGCATCCGGGTCGGGTGGATCCCATGATCGACGCAATCGATACACCGCACCGTTTCGGAATGTGCCACCTCGCAACTCTCGCTGGAAAACTGCAGGTTCCCCTTCCCCAATCACGAGCACCTTGTGCACCTTGGTCGCCATCAGGTCATCAGCAAATTCGGTAGACACCAAGAGATCGCCGTTGTCGACGTGGTCATCGTCAACAATCGCTCCGATCTCGATGTCAAACGGTTTGCCCCACTTGTCATTCACCACGAGCACATCACCCACTCGCGCGTCTCGCAGTCGGGCACTTGTGACACCGATTGCCGCCCTGCCGTCAGCCAGCACGTCAGCAATCGCAGCACCTGAGATCACGCGGGCCAACGTCACATCGATGGCCATCGTTGCGAGTGGCACCACCCATCCACCACTCACCGATGCACCGGCACCCTTGCTGATGCGTGAACCGGCCGCGCGACGCTGCTCACGCATCTGCAGTGTCGGAAACCGCACACCAAAGCCCGTGAAACCGGTTCGCTTCGCAATTTGCTGGATACCTCGGACTTGTGCGGTGGAAAATCCCTTGCCACTTGACACCGACATCCAATCGATGAGCAGTCGTTTTGGGCCGGTCATTGCAGATACGGCGAATCGTGGCGAACCGGATGACGAGACGCGATCTTGCGCCTGAACGTTCGGAGACACTGAAGCGAGCACCACGGAAAACACGACCGCCCCTCGCGCCATCTGCCTTGCCGTCGTGCGCACACGGAAACGATAGTTCTGAATCGACCTCCTGCTCTGGTGGGCCGAACAACTACGGTGTAAGGACTGTGAGCGAGGAACTCGACGACCATTCGGCCACGGGCCTCGAAGCAGAGAAGGAACGCCGCCTGAACGACATTGCGCGTCGACGTTCATCTGGCAGCGAGCCGTACCCATACCGCTTCGACCGCTCGCACTCCCTTGCAGACGTGCGTTCCGCCCACGGGCACCTCGAGGCCGGCACCGAGACAGACGCGCAAGTTGCTCTCGCCGGACGCGTCATGTTGAAACGCGACCAAGGCAAACTCATCTTCCTCACCATCCAAGATCGCACCAATCAGTTGCAGTTGTTTGTGTCCAAAGCCGTCGTCGGTGACGAACAGTTCGACGACATTGCAGCACTTGACCTTGGCGACTGGGTCGGTGCTCACGGAACGGTGATGACCACACGCAAAGGTGAATTGTCAGTCAAGACCACTGCTGTTGTGTTGCTCTCGAAGGCCGTTCGACCACTGCCCGACAAGTGGCACGGACTCACTGACACAGATACCCGCTATCGCCAACGCTATGCCGACCTCATCATGAATGAATCGTCACGCCGCGCGTTTGCTGTGCGGCATGAGATCATTGCGAGCTTCAGGCGCACTCTTGCCGGGCAAGGCTTCATCGAAGTTGAAACGCCTGTATTGCACGTCGAGGCCGGCGGTGCCCACGCACGACCGTTCCTCACGCATCACAACGCACTCGACATGCAGCTGTTTCTGCGTATCGCACTTGAATTGCACCTGAAGCGCCTCATTGTCGGTGGCATGGAACGCGTGTATGAAATCGGTCGCGTGTTTCGCAATGAGGGCATCTCGCCACGCCACAATCCGGAATTCACGATGATAGAGCTCTACCAAGCATTCGCCGACTACAGCGATGTCATGGCCATCACCGAGACCCTCATTACGAATGCTGCTGTCGACGCAACCGGGTCGTCTGTGGTCATGATCGATGAGAAACCCGTTGACTTGGCAAAGCCGTGGCGTCGCGTTCGAATGATTGATCTGGTGACTGAAGCAACTGGCGTCGAGGTGCACCCTTCGCAACCGCGTGCACAGTTGGTCGAGCTCGCTTCTCGGCACAGCGTGAAAGTCGAAGCACAATGGGGACCAGGAAAGATCATTGAGGAGTTGTTCGAAGCCACTTCAGAAGCTGCGCTGCGTGAGCCGACGTTCGTCACCGGACATCCTGTGGAGATCAGCCCTCTCGCCCGCGTTGACCGGAATGATGCGCATCTCACCGAACGTTTCGAATTGTTCGTTGGCGGTCGTGAACTGGCAAATGGTTACAGCGAGTTGAATGACCCTGTCGAGCAACGCCAGCGCTTTGAAGAAGAAGAGAAGTCGAAGGCGGCTGGCAACTTGGAGGCTGGCACCGTTGACGAGGACTACCTACGCGCGCTCGAATTCGGAATGCCACCAACAGGCGGCCTTGGCATCGGCATCGACCGAGTGGCCATTCTCCTTGCGGGTGCAGCTTCCATCAAAGACGTCATCTTGTTCCCCACATTGCGACCGGAGGTGTTCGAACAATGAGTGCTGCATGGGGCATTGGCCTTGCCACTGTCGGGCTTCAGGGTGAAGTCCTCGATGTTCGATTCCGCGCATTGGGTTGGGGTGATTCAGTTCCGACTGATCCCCCGTCTGTGACAACAGCAATCGACACGGACCCAGATCGTGGCGTTGCACTTCGACCAGTGAGCTTCGTTGTCGACACGTCAACTGCGCCAAGTAGTGCTGCTGACGTGTACTTGCGGCTTCATCTGCTGTCACATCGCCTTGCGGCACCGCGCACTGTCAACCTTGACGGTGCCTTCGGGTTGTTGGCGAACGTTGCCTGGACCAGTCGAGGGCCTGTGCCTCTCGAATCACTCGAGAGCGTGTCGTGGAATATTGCGCGTCGGGGCGAGCATCTCGTTGTTCATGGTGTCGACAAGTTCCCACGCATGACCGATTACGTGGTGCCCAGCGGAGTTCGCATCGCCGATGCAAGCCGTGTGCGCCTCGGTGCCCATCTTGCTGCTGGCACGACGGTCATGCACGAGGGCTTCTGCAATTTCAACGCCGGAACCCTCGGAACATCGATGGTGGAGGGACGCATTTCTGCCGGGGTCATCGTTGGTGACGGCTCAGACATCGGCGGTGGCGCTTCGATCATGGGCACCTTGTCCGGTGGTGGCAAAGAAGTGGTCACCATCGGCGAACGTTGTCTGCTCGGCGCCAACAGTGGTGTCGGTATCTCACTAGGAGACGACTGCATTATCGAGGCAGGTCTGTACGTGACGGCTGGAACTCTGATGAAAGATCCTGACGGCGTCGTGCGCAAGGGACGCGAACTGAGTGGAGCTAGTGGCCTTCTCTTTCGCCGCAACAGTCAAACCGGCGCAGTCGAAGCAGTCGCTCGATCGGGCTCGTGGGGCGGCCTCAACAGTGCCTTGCACAAGAACTAACCACACCGTGGAACCACTCGAGCTCGCCGCACATATTCGTCGCCGCCGTAGCAATCTGCAGATCAACCCGACGAGCGTTGTATCGCGTGATGTCCTACAAGAGCTGTGCGACGCAATCATGTGGGCCCCGAACCACAAGCGCACCTGGCCTGCGCGTATCGCAATCATGAGCGGCGAGTCCCGCCATGCACTCGGAGACACCATCGCAAACGTGATGGCAGCGCAGAACGAAAACGAAGTGAAGGTACAGAAGACGCGCGGCAAATATCTGCGAGCACCTCACATCATTGTTGTCGGCGTCGCCCGAGGTGACTCAGATCAACGCACGCGGGAAAACCAATACGCCGTCGCGGCTGGCGTACAGAACCTGTTGCTACTTGCCGAAGCACATGGCCTTGCCGCCCTGTGGGGCTCACCCGCAGACGGTGCCAATGACGCAATCAACAAACTCTGCTCATTCGATGACGATGTCGAGGTCATCGGTTTGGTGTACCTCGGACACCCGAGCGGTGAAGTTGAACAGCCGGTGCGACCGCCGACACCCCTGACGTGGTTTGACTGACACTCACCTTTTGAAGGTGACTATGGACGAATCAGCGTCCTGGCTGGAACGTACCGAACACGTCGCGTAGCGCGTCGCTGACTTCGCCAAGCGTCGCACCTGCACGAAGTGCTTCCTTCATGGGGTACAACAAGTTCTGAGTACCACGTGCAGCTGTTCGCACATCATCCAGCGTTGATTGCACCTTTGCCTGGTCGCGATTCGCCTTGTAGGCCTTGAGACGCGCGATTTGGTTGGTCTGCAAACTCGGGTCAATGGGGAACACATTCGGTTCTGGCTCATCGTCGACCGTGAACTTGTTGACACCGACAATGACACGCTCGTCATCATCAATTGACTTGGTGTACTCATAGGCGGATTGCTCGATCTCGTCCATCTGATACGCAGCTTCGATGGCCTCAACAGCCCCGCCCATGTCGTCGATGCGCTCGATGTACTGCCACGCGAGGCGCTCGACTTCGTCGGTCAACGACTCGATGAAGTACGAACCTGCGAGCGGATCAGGGGTGTCGGCGACACCACTTTCATAGCCGATGACTTGCTGGGTTCGAAGAGCGATACGGGCCGCCTCTTCGGTAGGTAGTCCGAGAGCTTCGTCGTAGCCGTTCGTGTGAAGGCTTTGAGTGCCGCCGAGAACTGCTGCGAGGGATTGCACCGCCACGCGAACCACATTGTTCAGTGGTTGCTGTGCCGTGAGGGTGCTTCCGCCCGTTTGGGTGTGGAACCTCAACAATTTGCTGGCTTCCTTTTTTGCGCCGAAGCGTTCGGTCATGATGCGATACCACATGCGGCGACTTGCCCGGAACTTTGCCACTTCTTCGAAGAAGTTGTTGTGTCCGTTCCAGAAGAAAGACAACCGTGGAGCGAAGTCGTCGACATCGAGGCCAGCATCAATGGCTGCTTGCACATACGCAATCGCGTTGGCAAGCGTGAATGCAATTTCCTGCACTGCTGTCGAGCCTGCTTCACGAATGTGATAACCGGAAATTGAAATCGTGTTCCACTTCGGAACGTGCTGAGAGCAGTACGCAAAAATATCGGTGATGACTCGCATGGAGGGCCGTGGTGGATACACGTATGTGCCACGCGCGATGTATTCCTTCAACAAGTCATTCTGAATGGTGCCGCTGATTGCTGAAGCTGGAACGCCCTGCTCTTCCGCAACCAATTCGTACATGAGCAACAGAATTGCTGCTGTCGAGTTGATGGTCATTGATGTCGACACTTTGTCGAGTGGTAAATCCGCGAGCAACAGTCTCATGTCGGCGAGTGAATCGATTGCCACACCGACCTTTCCAACTTCGCCTTCGGCCCGCGGGTGGTCGCTGTCGTAACCCATTTGCGTGGGAAGGTCGAAGGCGCACGACAAACCGGTCTGGCCGGCCTGCAACAAGAACTTGAATCGTTCATTGGTGGATTCAGCAGTTCCAAAACCGGCGTATTGGCGCATGGTCCACAATTTCCCGCGATACATCGTGGGGTACACGCCACGCGTGTACGGCGCCATTCCTGGGGTACCTAACTTCTGCGCCGGATCCCAACCCGTGAGTGCATCAGCCGTGTACAACTCGGCGATGGGTATGCCCGAATCTGTTCGCTTCTCGTCAGCCATGAGGCAAGGCTAAGGGAGAGACGTACTTGTTCCCCAATGGAGGCGTCAACGTGCAGCGATGACCGCAATCTCCACCTTCCATGCCGACTGAGCCAGGGCTGGAACTGTCACCAAAGTGCTTGCCGCACGGACATCGCCCAATGCTCTGTCTCGTTCCGCCATCACAAGGGCGAGTTGTTCACTCAGTTCGTCTGCGCTCACCACATATGTGGTGACACTCACAATGTCAGCAACGGACAACTTTGCCTCCGCCAATATTGCCGAGATGTTCTGCCATACGAGTCGTGCTTGATCCTCAATGCGCTCAGGAACAGTGCCGTCGCGTCGCACCGGCACCACACCGGAAGTAAACACCACATCATTTGCCCCGGCGACATGCACACCGTGGGCATACTTTGCCGCTGGTGGCGCCATCGTTGCTGGCGACAATTCCGTTCGCGTAACAGCTTGATTCTTAGACGTGGCCACACCGCAACACTAGGTCTGGACACCCACTAGCGTGGTTCCCATGACGATCGCACCTGATGCCCCGACCCGCTCTATCGACGGTGTCGAACTCACCAAGAAAGAAGTGGAGTGGTCTTTCCCTCCCGTCTTCGACAACGTGGAAGACGAGCGTCGGCACCGGAAAGAAAAACTTGCTGGCGCACTTCGCATTTTTGGTCGACTGGGGTTTGCGGAGGGCGTCGCCGGACACATCACGGTTCGCGACCCAGAATTCCCTGACTTGTTCTGGGTGAATCCACTCGGTCTGTCGTTTCGTCACATGACGGTGAGCGACCTCATCCTCGTCGACCATCATGGCGACATCGTCTACGGACGCCGTCCTGTCAACCGCGCAGCATTTGTCATTCACTCCGCCATTCACGAAGCCCGACCTGACGTTATTGCTGCAGCTCACTCACACTCAGTTCATGGCAAGGCGTGGTCATCTCTCGGTCGCTCACTTGACCCCATCACCCAAGATGCGTGTTATTTCTACGAAGACCATGTCGTCATCAGCGAGCAAGGCGGTGCCGTTGTGTTCGATGTCGATGCGGGCAAGGAACTGGCATCGAAGTTCGTTGGCGTCCGTGCAGCGATTCACCAAAACCATGGCATCTTCACCAGCGGTCAGACTGTCGACGAGGCTGCGTTCCTCTTCATCTCAATGGAACGCACCTGTCAAGCGCAGATTCTGGCTGAATCAGTGGGTACTCCTAAGTTGATTCCGCACGAGTCCGCCAAGTACACGCGTGAAAATGCCGGTAACTCAATTGTCTCGTGGCTGCACTTCCAGCCCCTTTGGCAAGAGATCTGCCGCACCGACCCCGACTTGTTCGACTGACGTTGGCCACCGACACCCGGTCGGCCCGATTCATCGAATCTGCGCCTGCCGAGATCTTCTTCCTGCTGTCTGCAGCTGCGCAGTACACGGGCGCCGTTGTTGCCGTTCGACTCTTCGACGATGCATCACCGCCGACCATTGCGTTGTTCCGAGTGATATCTGCTGCGGGGCTGCTGATGCTGTTCTCGCTGCGAAGCAATCACTCACCATGGACCAAACACGACGTCTATGCAGCTGCAAGTTTCGGAATTGCCACTGCGCTCATGAACTTGACGTTCTATTTAGCAATTGACCGACTGCCACTTGGCAAGAGTGTCACAATCGAATTCATCGGACCAATCGCAGTTGCTGCATTGCGAACGAAGACCGCACGCAATTTTGCAGCACTCGTACTGGCTGCAGGTGGCGTTGTTGTTCTGGGCGGCGTGGAATTGGCCGACGAACCCCTGGGCCTGTTCTTTCTACTCATTGCCTCAGCGATGTGGGCTGGATATATCGTTCTCGGATCACGCGTCGCACAGACAGATCGTGGAGTGAACGGACTCGGCGTGGGCTTAGTGTTCGGTGCACTCGTGATAGCACCGTTCGGAGTGGGTGATGCGGGCACTGTCCTCACCACTCCCTGGCTGCTCGCAGCATGTGTGCTCGTTGGTGCGTCGTCAAGTGCAATTGGTTACGGCATCGATCAGGCAGTGATGCGACGAATTCCGATACGTCGTTTTTCCGTGATGTTGTCACTTCTTCCAGTGACCGCGGCCGTGTTCGGGTTCGTATTTCTCGACCAGACTCCGACCCGAACTGACTTGCTTGGAATGGTGCTGGTGCTTGTCGGGGTTGCCATTCAGGAACGCGATGTCATCGATCGCCGCCCTAAGGTGGCTGAAACCCCCTAGCGTTGTCGAAGTGAGGCGACCCCCCCGCTCTGCCGGTACACGTCGCATTGTGCGACACATAGCGATGCTCATGGTTGCCGCTGTGTCCGCCACCTTTTCAATTACGCCGGACTTCACTCGAGCAGCGACTCTTCCGCCACTCGCCATCATCATTCGTGGCCACGGTTTTGGTCATGGTCGCGGCATGAGTCAGTACGGGGCCTACGGCTGGGCAAGCATCTACAACAAGACCTGGCAGGAGATTCTCGACTTCTATTACGGCGGCACTGGCAACACGACGTCGACAATCGCGGATGCAGACAAAGTTCTCTTGCCTTCGAACCTCATGACAGTTCGCCTGCAAACTCTCGACAACAGCCAGACCGCGGTTCAGTCCGACAACTCCACGGCTCAGTGGGAAGCCGACCCAGCGGCAAAGAGTTACGCATCGCTCCTTGCTCGCGAGGTTGGCGACAACATCTACGACATCTGGGGTTCCACAACTGCCACGTGTCCATCAGCGAGCGGTGAACCAAGTGGGTTCACACTCATTGGCAATGACATTGCCGGCCCCATCACATTCCGAGCAGCGAATTCTGCCGCACCGACAGCAGTATCACCCATCGACTTACTCGGAGTGTGTGAACCTTCGTCGACTTCGTATCCGAAGGGTCGAGTGCGTTACTACCGAGGGGTCATTCGCGCGGTAAACGACACTGCGAAGTCGAATCGCACCGTCAATGCAGTCGACATTGACAGCTATGTGCGCGGTGTCGTGCCTCGCGAGATGTCAGCAAGTTGGGGCGATACCGCTAATCGGGCGGGCATGAACGCTCTGCGAGCGCAAGCAGTCGCGGCCCGAAGCTATGGCTTGTCAGAGAGCCGCTACAGCTACGCAAAGACTTGCGACTCGATGAGTTGCCAGGTGTATGGCGGCGCTGCATTACGAGACATTGGCGGCACCACGAAAGTCATCGAAGAGAACAACACAAACCTTGCAGTTGCCGAGACGGCCGGCGTCATACTTCGCACCGCTCAAGGTGCCGTTTTTCGCAGTGAATACACGTCATCAAATGGCGGACGTACTGCGGGAAGTCCGATAGCAGCACGCGTCGACGATGGCGACATCGCCGCCAACGCCACGCTGAAGGACTGGAGTCGCTCACTGTCGGCAGCGAAGTTGCAGGCGAAATACCCAGCAATCGGAATTTTCACTGCGATTGCCACGGACCACGACGGCGCAGGTGGTGATTTCGGAGGGTACGCAACAAAGGTCACCATCACCGGCACTGCCGGAGTTGTCACGCGCACCGCTGGTCAATTCGACAGTGACTGGGACTTGAATTCGCCGTGGTTCGACACGACTGCGGTGTACGGAGCGGAACCAACTGACCCAATCGTCGGATCCATCTTGTTCGTGAGTGACTCCACCGGCCTCAGCATTGCCGCCGAATTCGCCAATCTCATCACGATCGCGTACCCCAATGTGAACTTCCAGGCTTGCACGGGTCGGGGCATTATCGGCACCACCTGCACTGACGGAGTCACAGTTGTCAATGCATCTGAGACCCCGGCGATTGCCCTTATCGCGCTTGGATACAACGACGACCCAGCCACGTACGACACCGAAGTTCAACAGCTATTGTCCGCGCTTGTTGCAAAGGGTGTACCGAGGATTGTGTTTGTCAACATGTCAACTCGCTCCACCAACAGGTCATATCGACGAAGCAACGACGTTCTCACCGCAGTTGCTGCGGCTAACTCAAACGTGACAGTTCTCGACTGGAATGCAGCAAGTGCCGATGCAAGCAAGACTCGCTGGTTTGATTCGTCGAAAGTCCACCTCACGACAACTGGCAGAACCGAATACGTCTGGTGGTTGCGAACCCAACTCGACTCATTACGCCAGCAAGGGTTACTTCCCACCACTGCAGCACCCGCAGCTTTGCTTCCGGGACTGCCACTTGCTAAAGGTCATGCCGGAACAATGGTGAAGTCTCTGCAGCGCTCACTGAACGCCACGCTTGGCCTCAAGAAGAAGAAAGCGCTCCGCATCGACGGCGTCTATGGTGCGGCGACCATTCGCGCCGTCAGAGCGCTACAGACCGGACGTTCGTGGACTGTGACAGGCCAAGTCGATCGGGCGACGTGGGAGTTGCTCGGACTGGCAACCGACCCGAAGACCACGACCTTGTCAACAGGATCGGTTCATCCATCTGTGCGCACCATTCACCAGGCTTTGGCAAAAGTGTTGAAACGGAAGGTCGCATCAACCAATTCGTACTCCAAGGCAACTGCCACCCTTGTGCGTACCTTTCAACAGCGTGCTCAGTTGCCAGTCACCGGAGTGGTTGATGGCACGACGTGGGCAGTGCTCACCGCCACCGCTGCTCGTACCTAAGCGCCAAAGCGCTCCCGCTACACCCCTGGCGTCGCGCCAAAGCGCTCCCGCTACACCCCTGGCGTCGCGCCAAAGCGCTCCCGCTACACCCCTGGCGTCGCGCCAAAGCGCTCCCGCCATGCCCCGTCGCTGACGAGCTGGGGGTACATCGCGCGGAAGTCCTTCTTCAAACGTCGGTATGTACGCATCAGCACCCATGCTGAGCGGAACACACGCTTTTGTAAGTGTTTGAATCGCTCGCGGTCACGACTGCAGATGTAGCCCTCGGGCAGACGCGGGTGTCGATACAAAATGTCATCGTGGCGAATAGCCAGACCCACGGCTCGGACATCAATTTGAGCCACTCCCATGCGTCGCGCGCGGAAGAACGACGGGATGAGGCTTCCCCCAAGGGTCGGTGCAGCCAGCAAAAACCCAGCTAGGCGAATGATCTTCGGACGAGGAGGTGAAAAGCCAAGAGCAAGTTGGTCGTCGGTCAACGGAATTGCCTTCTCTTCAGCCACGCGACGGAGATCGTCATGCAATGCAGCATGATCGATTTTCATCCATTCTTTCGGGCCTGCCAAGAATTGCTCCATGCCGCGCACCATGTATTCGCAACTTGCATAACGATGTGAGTACAAATTGCGGAATCCGAACCCGAGGTATCGCCACGCAAGATGCCACCACTTGTGTTCGTCAAACACCAGCGTGTCGATGAGTGCGAAATTACGAACCTCGTAGTACAACGACGACGGATTGTTCTTCAACGCAAAATCTGCGTGCCACACCACTACACCCGGAAGTGTCACGGTGTGTTTTCCGGTGTGCATCAGGCCATAGGCCACGTCATCACCGCGAACGAACACCGGCAACGGATTTTCTTTTGCTAGATGCACGGGAAACACCGTGAACCACCATGCCGTGTAATCGAACGGGATCTCGGCCACATCAGGGATGACCTCAGCGCGGTCGCGCATGTCGTCGAGACGACCCACCGCACGCAACGGATACACCGAGCGAAACTCATAGTTCGCTCCGGCTTCGAACTGCATCCACGGCTGTTCTTCGCTCATCATCGCCCCGTGCACACACAAGTCGGCCGAACGTGCATACGACAATAACGAAACAGTCCGAACTACCGACTCTGGCTCGAGGAGAATGTCATCATCCATGACAACGATGTGGCTTGCCCAGCCACCGTCGCGAAGCGTCATGATTCCGCGTGCAAACCCACCTGCACCGCCAAGATTCGGGTTTGGAATGACCGTCACTGGCGCATCCGAAGCCAACTCTGGCTTGAGATTCTGTGCGTTGTCGACGACCACCACCTTCAAGCGACCGCTCAACTCGGCGACGTTTCGTTCCAACTCAACAAGACGACTGATGGTCTTCAGCACGTACTCCTGTCGATTGAACGTTGTGATTGCTACTCCGAGAGTGACATTGCGCGTGGGGGCCATGGTCGTGGTCCACTCTCCCCCGCGTACAAGAACTCGACCATCGATTGCTGTGACGGTGACAAACAACGTGCCAACCGACGACGTATCAAGATTCGGCAGCGACACGATTGCCGTGCCACCGTCGACCTCGACTGAATCGATGATGTCTTCTCGCTCACCAGAGACGGCGACCAGATTGACGCGCGCTCGCCCTTCGACATGAACGCGAGCCGATACATTTGAAAGCGTGGTCAAACGACGCCAGCGCCCTGCGGGAAACAACCCAAATGCCGTGTCAAAAGTTGCGCGCTGACCTGCAGACAGTGACAGGGCTTCCCCATCACGAGTGATCGACTCTGACCGGACGTACAGCAGCGGCTCTGGAAAATCGGCTGCGGGAACTGTGATGTGGGCGAGAACGTTGACGGTCACAGAGCTCACCCGAGAGGGTCCACGACGAATGCCGGCATCGCATCGCCGCTCTTCACAGAGGCGAGATAGGTGCTGGCCACATCGAGGGCTTCCTTGATGGTCACATCCATATCAAGGTAACGATAGGTGCCGAGGCGTCCGAGGAAGGTGACACCATCAAGAGCGCGCGCAGCGTCGACATACCGCAGTAGTTGCTCCTTTTCCTTCACCAAGCGAATCGGGTAATACGGAATATCGCCCTTCTCACATAATCGACTGAATTCATGAAAGATGACTGATCCTTCGTGTTGCTCCCATGGTGCGAAATGCTTGTGCTCAGTGATACGCGTAAAAGGCACATCGACATCGCAATAGTTCATGACAGGGCAGCCTTGAAAGTCGCCCTTCACCGTGCTCTGTTCGAAATCAAGTGTGCGGTATCCGAGTGCTCCGTGAGCTCCACCGAACCACTCATCGATTGGTCCTGACCAGAAGACGTGGTCGGCACCTTGCAATTCAGTCGGGTTCTTGACGGTTGACAACGACACCGTGATCAATGGGTGATCGAGAATTGCTTCGACAATTGCCGTGTATCCATGTGCCGGAATGGCCTGATACGGATGATTGAAATAGGAATCTTCATAGTTGAAACGCACTGGAAGTCGCGCCAAGATCGATGCGGGAAGTTCCGTCGGCGACACGCCCCACTGCTTCTGTGTGTATCCCTTGAAGAACGCTTCGTACAACTCTCGACCCACAAATTTCAGCGCCTGATCTTCGAAGCTCACCGGCACATCAATGGTGCGGTCTGCTCGCTCGGTGATGAATGCTTCTGCTTCCTTCGGAGACAGCGTGGTGCCGAAGAACTGGTTGATTGTCAACAAGTTCACAGGTAGCGAGTACACGCGACCTGCGCTTGTCGCCTTCACGCGGTGGTTGTAGGGCTTCATCTCGCCGAAACGAGTGATGTACTGCCACACGTGATCCCATTGGGTGTGGAAGATGTGGGGACCATAGGCATGCACCATCACGCCATTTGAATGACGCTCGGTATGGGCGTTTCCGGCCACATGAGAGCGACCGTCAAACACCGTGGAGGAGATTCCGGCTTCAGCAAGTTGCCGCGCGACGACCGCGCCAGAAAAACCGGCCCCGACAATGACGACGGAGCCGCTCATGTGACTGCTCCCCGCACTGTCTGCACGGGGTTAACACTAGGTGGCGGACCGCTAGTGGCTCAGCCAAGGTGCGCAGAGACCGTCGAGGTCGCGCACTTCAATGCGGTCTCTGTTGTCCCATGTGACCTGGTTCTCAGGATGTGGACGCAACTTGAACACTCGGAATGACATGTCCGTGGTGTCGATCGACAAGATTCGGCCGATCAATGAATCGCCCAGGTCGAGCAAAATTTTCAGTGTTTCAAGCGCCTGGATCGAACCGACGATTCCGGGTAGCACACCGAGCACGCCGGCTTCGGCGCAACTTGGTGCAAGCTCCGCTGGTGGCGGGGTTGGCACCATGTCGCGATACGTGGGCCCGCGCAACGGATGGAACACACTCACCATTCCTTCGAATCGGAAGATTGAGCCGTGCACGACCGGAATACCAAGCTTCACGCTGGCATCGTTCAACAAGTAACGGCTGGGGAAGTTGTCGGCACCGTCGACAATGACGTCATAGCCGCTCATGATGTCGAGAATGTTCTCTGCAGCAAGACGTGTGTCGTAGGTGACGACATTGACGTCGGGGTTCAACCCCACGAGAGTCTTCTTTGCTGAGTCGACCTTGCGCTCGCCCACACGATCAAGGTTGTGAAGAATCTGACGTTGCAGGTTGGACGCATCGACCTCGTCCATGTCCACAATGCCAATTGTTCCAACGCCGGCAGCTGCGAGATACAGCGCCGCTGGCGAACCAAGTCCACCAGCGCCCAGCATGAGCACCTTGCTCTCGAGCAATTTTGCTTGCCCTTCAACGCCGACTTCCGACAAAAGTAAATGGCGCTGATATCGATTGCGTTGGTCAGCTGTCAATGTGACTGGTTGGCGCCAGGGGCGGCCTTCGTCTTTCCATTTTCCAAACCCACCGGCCATCGACAAAACGTTGGTGTAACCGAGCGCTTGTAATGTGTCAGCGGCAAATGCACTGCGCACTCCGCCTGCGCAATACACAACAACGGCCTGATTCTTGTCAGACAACTTTGCTTCAACTTGTGCCTCTAGGTGGCCACGTGGAATGTGCAGAGCCCCAGGAATTGCGCCTTGGTCGTACTCATCGGGTTCGCGCACATCGAGCAAACTCACCCCACCGGCAGACAACTTGTCGGCTGCAGCGTTGGTGTCGATTTCTGTGATGCGTGACTTTGCTGCAGCAAGAAGGTCTCGAAAACTGGCCATACCAAAACCCTACCGGTTTGGTCAGGTTTCATCTCCTCCGGCAAGTCCTGCCTCGCGCAACAGTGACCACAGTGCAGTTGCAATATCTCCGACATGAGTTGCCTGGGCGAAATGGTCCATGGCCGTCTCCTGGCCGTTGATGATGCCCACCAACGCCCCCGCAGCGCGAGCACGAGGCACCACCTGATTTGCGGGACTCACCGACAACGTCGACCCGATGGCAATCATCACATCGGCCTGCTCGCTCGCACGCATTGCAGCATCGATGACCTCTGACACAAGTGCCTGACCGAAACTGATGGTGTCGCTTTTCAGGATTCCCCCGCACAAGTCACATGGTGGATCGATTTCACCAGCACGAACTCGTTCGAGCACGCGCAACATGTCGCGCTTGTCGCCACACCCCCAACACACGGATTGGCGAATTGTTCCGTGCACTTCGATCACCTTGTCAGTTGGCACCCCCGACTGCTGATGCAATCCGTCGATGTTCTGCGTCACCACAGCGTGCAACTTTCCGACTTCATGAAGGCGAACGATCGCCCGATGACCTCGATTCGGAACGGCAGTCCACGCAGGTGAAGTGATGCGACTTTGCCAAGCAAGTTGACGCACCTCGGGGTCAGAAATGTAGAACGAAATGTCCGACATCTTCTCGGCCTTCGGATTCTTCGTCCACACGCCTTGTGGCCCTCGGTAGTCCGGGATACCAGAGTCAGTTGAGATACCAGCGCCGGTCACGACCACCACACGATCGGCTGCCGCCACCCACGACGCCATCATTGATATCGAATCGTTCATTGCCGACAGTCTTGCGCAGCGGAACACATGACCTCCATGCAGACACAGCAGCAATCAATGAGTGGGCGCGCATCAACGCGCACGTGCGAGTTTCTACTCCCCTCTACTGGTCTCGTCACCGTCGCGCCGTGGCGACAGGCCAGCATCACCCGGTCATGTCCACTAGCTGAGTGCCGGTATCTCGAGCAGTTCTGGCTCGGCATTCTCGGGCCGACGGCCACGTGGCTCGCGCGCCACTTGTCCCGATTGGTCACATCTCAACCTGAGGTCAACACGTCACACATTGGCATCACAGTCGACATCTCAGAGCTTGGCGCTCGTCTCGGTGTGTCTACCCAGCCACTTCACGATTCAGTGTTGTCGCGCGCCATCAACCGACTCGTCATATTCAACTTTGCGGCGCCGTCAGGCACCGACAGGTCTGTTCTCGAGATGCGCACCACTGCACCACGGGTCTCCGATCGATTAGTTGCCCGCATGCACCCATCCTTGCGAGATGCGCACTGCCAGTGGGTGTCGCCGTCAGTTACTGGCGAGCCTGAATGCTGCGTCCCACAGCGTCATTGACAGCCTGCTCAGCTTCCCTGTCTGATGGAATCACATCGATGTCGACCCGTTCGATGTGCCCCGAGAAGTGGAATTCGTTCGAGTAACGCTCACTCACAGGTGAACCATCGTCATAACCGACACTCGCGCCAACACTCGACATCATGCGCATGAACTTCGGAAGGTGCATGGTGCCGACAACCTGCTCGTTGACCAGCAATTCGACATCAGCATCTTTCTTTGCACGCCGGAATTTCACCCCGACCACGGATGTTCCCACGGGCACCGGCGAGTCTGACTCTGCGATGAAGTGCTCCCCGAAGTAGTTGTAATCGAACACCAACTTGTCATCTTGAATGAACACGCTGAGCCCAGAATTCTCAGTTCCGGTTGCGTACAACACACCGTTGTCACTTGAATCTCGCGTGATGTGTGCTCGCAAATCCCACGACCGGCCTCCGATTGACGCACTTGCAGCGGTGGGAATACGTGTGATCGGCGGAAAGTAGCTGTAACGGCGATCGGGGCGGTGTGCACCGTGCGGACCAAGGCGCGCACCAAACAACGTCACACCACGATCATCGAGTGGCAACACGTTGTACTTCTCGGCCTCGACCCACCACAGCGCCACCATCTCAGCAACTTTGTCGGGCATAGCCTCTGCCAAGTTGTCGCACTCTGAGCGGTCGTTTCGAAGGTCGTACAACTCCCATTCGTCATCGTCGTATGCCACTCCGGGCTGATGGCGCGTTACCGCTTTCCACCCGTCTGAGTAAATGGCACGGTGGCCCATATTTTCGAAGTACTGAACAGTCTTTCGACTTTCTATCGACTCGTCGTTGAAGCTGTATGCGAGTGATGTTCCTGACACCGGCATCTGTGCGTAACCCTTGTGCACATCTGGCGGTGTCACACCGACAACGTCGTAGATGGTCGGCACAATGTCATTCACCACATGGAACTGATGGCGCAAGCTTCCTGTGTCACTGATTCCTCGCGGCCAATGCACCACGAGTGGCACATGCACGCCGCCTTCATGAGTGTTCTGCTTGTACCACTTGAACGGCGTGTTGCCTGCCTGTGCCCAACCCCACGGATAGTTGGCATGGCTATGCGGGCCGCCAATGTCGTCGATGCGCAACACAGCTTCATCGGGTGACTCGATGATCATGTTGAAGAACTTCATCTCATGCATGACTCCGAACGGGCCGCCTTCTTGGCTTGCACCGTTATCGGACTGCACGAAAATGAGAGTGTTGTCGAGCTCACCCAATCGTTCGAGCTCTGCAACCAATCGCCCAATCTGCGCATCGGTGTGCTCGAGAAAGGCTGCAAAAGCTTCTTGCAGTCGCAGCGCCAGACGTCGTTGATTGTCAGGAAGTGAGTCCCATGGTTCGACACCAGGGTTACGCGGTGCAAGCTTCGTGGAGGGCGGAATGATGCCCATCTCATGTTGACGGGTGAACCATTCATCACGCGCTGCATCCCAACCTGCGTCGTAGCGCCCGCGATGCTTGTCGAGGTACGACTTCGGTGCCTGGTGCGGCGCGTGTGTGGCACCGAACGCCAAGTACGTGAAGAACGGTTTGTCTGGTCGTATTGACTTCAGGTCACGAATGAAGTGCAGGCCCTTGTCGACAAGATCCTCGCTGAGGTGATAGCCCTCCTCCACCGTTTTTGGAAGCGGTACATGGTGATTGTCATAGACAAGCTCTGGATGGAACTGGTCTGTCTCGCCGTCAAGGAAGCCGTAAAACCGATCGAATCCGCGACCAAGCGGCCACTGGTCAAACGGACCTGCAGCAGAGGCGTTCTCCATTTGCGTGAGGTGCCACTTACCAAGTGCAAACGTCGCGTAACCCTCTTCGCGCAACACCTCAGCAACGGTCGCCGCATGATGCGAGACACAGCCGCGCATATTCGTGAACCCAGTGTTGAAATTCGAAATTGATCGCATACCGACTTCATGCGCGTTACGACCGGTGAGAAGCGCGGCTCTCGTCGGGCTACACAACGGAGTTACGTGGTAGTTCGTGTACCGAAGCCCACCTGAAGCAAGGCGGTCGATGTTCGGCGTGTCGAGCGTGGAACCAAAACAATTGAAGTGAGCAAAGCCAAGATCGTCGATGAGGATGATGATGACGTTCGGGGCGCCGTCACGTGGGTGCTTCACCTCTGGCCAATGTGGCGTCGATTCAGCAACCGTCTTTCCAATGACCCCTTGAAACTTCTCGAACGACGCCATGACACTTCCCTCCACTTGGCCGCTGAGAGCGACAATTGACTCGATGACAAAGTTTTGTCAGACTCTCTGCCAATACATTATCAGGACGGTTCACATGCCCGATCAGGTCGACTCCACTTCATCCTCCAATGCCTCGTCAGGCGACAAGCCGAAGTTGAAGCACAACTACGGAATCATCAACAAGGATTACGCGCTCTCCCTCGCCACCCGCGCCCCAGAAGAAGACGGGCCGATCTACATGGTGAATCTCATGAAGTACCGCGAAGTTGCCGAGTACGACGAAGCATCTGGTGGCGCTTCAAACATCAGCGGACGTGAGGCCGACGACAAATACAACCCAGCGTCGATCTTGAACAAGATCGGGGCATCCATCGTGTTCGTGGCCGACGTCGTGAGCAATCACGTCGGTGACGAGGACTGGGACCGCATCGCCATTGTCCGCTATGCAACGCGTCGCTCTTTCATAGAAATGCAGTCGCGCAAAGATTTTGGTGACAAGCACGTGCACAAGGCCGCCGGAATGTTGCGCACCACGCTCATCGCCTGCCGACCAGTCGACACAACACTTGATTCCACAGACCGTCCCACCCCCATTGAGTCACGAACAGTCGCGATGGTCGTGCGACGCACTCCCGACCGTGAAGCCGCGACCACTTCGATGCTCAGCGCACAGACACTTCTTGCCGAAGGAACAGTGATTGGTGACGGCCGCGAGTGGGACATCGTTCAGCTTCAGCAGGTCGACTCCACTGCAGACGTCGACAGCATCGCCCGCAGTCTCGCCAGCGAGGAACCAGGTTCGGTGTATGTCATGTCACTTCGCGCATCGCTCGATTCGATCACTCAGCAATGACCCTCACCCACGACGACTTGGTAACCACCGACGGACGGCGGCGGCGAGCACACGCGAGCCGTGAAGCAATAGTCGAAGCTCTCGTTGCGCTGTACGCCGACGGTCATGCCGACCCCAGCGCTGCCGAAATTGCCGAACGTGCAGGGGTCTCTGAGCGTTCGCTCTTCCGACATTTTGATGACATTGACGACCTCTGTCATACCGCATTCGAAGTGCAATGGTCGCGGCTGGCCGAACGCACGACGGTGTCGACTGTCGACACTGCACCACTCCACAAGCGAGTTGAACATGTGGTGTCGCGGCGCGTGACGCTGTATCTCGACATGCAGAATGTCATGCGCATCACCCGCATGCACGCAGTGAAGAACACAACAGTTGCCACCCACGTGCGAACATCGCGCAAAGAACTACGTCGCCAGCACGAGCGATTGTTTGCACCAGAGCTGAACGCCATGACCTCTGAATCGGCACAAGCAGCAAAGATTGCAATCGATGCACTCTTGTCCTTTGAACATGTCGAACAACTGCGACTTGACCAGGCCATGTCGCCCGCGCGCATAGAAGCGTGTCTGACTAGTGCACTTCTTCACGTGCTCACCCACTGACCCGCGTTTCTCCGAAAGGAATCCAATGAAATTCGTCCGCACACCAGAGGAGCGTTTTGACAACCTCCCCGACTACCCGTTCGCTGCGCATTACGCCGACATTGCTGACACCGAGGGAGGGCACCTGCGAATGCATTACCTCGACGAGGGGCCTCGCGATGCTGCACCAGTGCTGTTGCTTCACGGCGAGCCATCCTGGAGTTACCTCTATCGCAAAATGATCCCTATATTGCTCGACGCCGGTCACCGCGTCGTCGCGCCAGATCTCATCGGTTTCGGCAAGTCAGACAAGCCGGTCGATGTCACCAACTATTCCTACGCACGTCACATCACATGGACCAGCGAGCTCATCTTTGACGTGCTGAATCTCGAGCACATGACGTTCTTTGGCCAAGACTGGGGTGGTCTCGTCGGACTTCGCCTCGTAGCTGCGCAACCAGAACGCTTCGACCGCGTGGTT
>Ga0194130_10000427_pt1 | contig 80936 bp, 66 predicted proteins | sample TA2KigsurfametaG_FD_160084 | JGI IMG/M metagenome (GOLD analysis project Ga0194130, IMG submission 160084) | Freshwater microbial communities from Lake Tanganyika, Tanzania - TA2015050 Kigoma 12 surface | ecosystem: Environmental > Aquatic > Freshwater > Lake | place: Tanzania: Lake Tanganyika... | reverse complement strand
GTAAAATACGGCAGCCAATCCTTACGAATGGAAAACTCCATGAGTAGGGTAAATCCCAAAATGGCAGCTCCGGCTGAAGAAAAAAGAAGAATTGAAGACATGCTGCGTATTATTGCGTAAAGTAACCGAATGTTTTTGAAAGAACTGGAAGATTATCCCTGGTTTCCCGCACAGTTGCGAAAAATGCAACTGGAATTTGTAGGCTGGATCAGTGTTCGGTTGAAATTATACAAACCTGTTCTCCCTTTGCTGCAGAGATTTTCAAACCATAACTGGATTGATTTAGGAAGTGGCAGCGGCTGGCCGGCTTACTACATTCAGCAAAATGCAGCGCCAAAAATTCAATTTACCCTTAGTGATTTGTATCCTGAATCGGTTTCAAACGAGGTGAAAAAACATGTAACTCTCCAAGGCAAACCGTTAAACCTGCTGGAATTTCAGCCCGAACAAGGAAAGCAATACACCCTTTTCAATGCGTTTCACCATTTCACAACGGAACAGCAATGTGAACTTATCCAAAAAATGAAAACTGCAAAAGCCGGCTGCATAGTGGCCGAGGTGCTGGAACCTTTCCTGCTCAGTTTTATACAGGTTTCGTTGGCAGCTTTTGTGGTTCAACCGCTTACCGTATGGGCCATTCGGCCATTTTCATTGCTACGGATTCTGACAACCTACATCATCCCCATTCAACTTATCACCGTGGCCTGGGATGGCTGGCTTTCGGTTTTGAAAAGCAAAAGTGCAAATCAATACAGGGAACTGCTGCACAACATTGCCGACAGTGAATTTTCCATCGAAGTGAAAAGAATAAAACAGCTACAAGGCAACCTTATCGTTATCATTGCACAACCCATATCCGCATGAACCTAATCACACTCTGGAAATTCAGCCGACCGCATACCATCATTGGCTCTGTGGTGAGCATTGTGGTGCTGTTTTTATTGCAGGGCGGAAATATGGCCGCGGATTTCAGCATTTTGGCAATTACATTGATTTCTGCATTGGGCTGCAATGTGTGCATCACCGGATTGAACCAAGTGGTGGATGTGGAACTCGACAAAATCAACAAACCGGAATTGCCCATCGCAGCGGGGAAACTGGACAAAGGCACGGCCAAAATAATTGTTGTTGTATCCGGCATCCTTGCCTTGGCTGCAGCTGCAATCCTGCACTGGTTTTTACTGCTGTTAATTGCCGTCATTCTTATCCTGGGAATTGCCTATTCCGTTCCACCCATACAACTTAAGCAGCACCATTTGCCTGCCGCCCTGGCCATCACCATTGTGCGAGGTGTTTTGGTAAACATCGGCATGGCCATGCATTTTGCCGGCATGTTGCAGGGCAATTTTCAGATTCAACCCGTTATTTATCCGCTCACGATTTTTATTTCGGCATTCAGTCTGGCCATTGCCTGGTACAAAGACCTGCCTGACCGTGCCGGCGACGCCCATTTCGGCTACAGAACATTTCCCATATTGTATTCGCCCAAAACAGCTTTATATGCAGGTGCTGGGTTTGTGATGGCGGCTTACGGCTGCTGCATTTATTGGAGTTACCAACAAGCAGAGCCCTTGTTAATGTATAGTTTAATTATTCTGTCAGTTTTATTCCTGCTGCACCTTCGCACCGTTCGCTTGGACGAACAAAAGAGTATCCGAAAATTTTATCAATTGTTCTGGGTATTCTTTTTTGCTACTTATTTGAGTTTTTTGTGGGTGTTGAATTGAGAAAGTTCTTTTTACAATTCAAGAATGAGAAGAAACAATATAGGAATGGATTTTTCCGTTTTAATCCACAATTAGAAAAATATCACCAATGAAAATCAAAGAATTAAAACCCTACTCAAGAGCTTACTGTATGCTCGGCATAACGCTGACAAGTGTTTTTCATTTTGCAGCTGCACAAAACAGTCATACGAAAATTAAACCCGATAAAGAATGGGCACTCATTACGGGAAATCAAATTGCTGTGAATGAGAACAATCGCATTTATTACCGGGTTGATCCGCAACACCCAATCGGGCAAAGAATAATCAATTTTGAAAAGCCTGACAGTCTGGATGCCCATGACAGCGATTTTCTGCGTTTTCACCTCAATGCTTCGGAGGTTTTTGATATGACTAAAACTGTAAGCGGGCCGGATTTCTATATCAGCAAAACCGAAGTCAGCAACCTGCACTACCGCACATTCATTAAGAATTGTATTCAACAATGGATGAAGCAAAACAGATCTGAACTTTTCGAAAAATGCAATGAGGAAGCGCCCGAATACATCAAAGCTGTTTATCACTGGCTGAAATACGAGCCTGAAAACAGTATTGCCGGCGACACTCTGATTCCCACTTCCTGGGAGGAATTGGAAAGAAAAATGAATAATTTAGACTGTAAGCGAATTACCTACAAGGGAGTGCCGGTTTTTCCAAATACATATGTTTGGGCTGTTGACTTTCCATATTCATATAACGAACCCATGATTCACCACTATTTTTCTCATCCAAGATATGCAAATTACCCCGTTGTTGGGGTTTCTCAGGAACAGGTGGCTTTGTATTGCGAGTGGTATTCAAATAGAAACGAAAATGGAATAACCTACAGATTACCTACAGAGCAGGAATGGGAACGCGCTGCTTCTGTATTGTCTTCCAAGTCTTCCAAAAAATCCTCAGGTTCACCAGTGAAAAATGATTACCTGCGTAATTCAAAGGGTTGTTATATGGCCAACTACTATCCGGTTTACGGAAACTTCGGCATTGACGGTGGCTTATATTCGTTGCCTGAAAAAGCTTACTTACCTAATGATGCGGGCTGCTACCACATGCAAGGCAATGTAGCCGAATGGACAAGCAGTTCCATATCGTTTGAAACCGGTGAAACAGGTTATCTGATTAAAGGAGGAGCATGGAACCTTCCCGAAAGTGCATGCAACATTGGTAGTCGTTGCATTTTCCCCAAAACTGAACAGCGCAGTTATGTGGGGTTCAGAATGGTGGGCGTGCCGAACAAGAACTAAACACTACATTTTCAGAAAATCCAGGGGCTTAATTTCAGCCATTCTTTTGGATTGGCATTTGGCTCCGACTTTAAATACATAAGAAAAACGGATATTTAATGTTCCGTTTCCATCGCCGGGCATATAGCCGCAATCAAGAATAAAATAATCATAACTCAACTTGAGACCTGCTCTGGGGCGAAAAACTCCATTTCTGCCGTCGCCGGTGGACCTGCTTTCATACTGCACACCCGCATAAGGAACCAGGCGATTGCAAAGGTATCCATGATGCCACTTGAACAGGTGAAAATCTATACGGCCTGTAAGTTTGTTCCATTTAGTCTGCCCGTCTTTGCCCACAACAAATCCCAAACCTGCATCGTAACGACAGTTGGCGCGACTGATTTCAGCCCCAAGCAGGTTTTCAGGCGTGCGCGAAAAGGGTTTCTGATATTGAAAACCGATGGAGTTGAGTTGCGCATTCAGTTGATTGGACAATACGATTGAAAGAACGCTAAGGCTGAGGAAGATGGGATTAAACTTCAAAACGATTGCAAATTAAAGGGTAAACACAACTAGAACTGAATTGTGCTTATTATTAGCAACGGCAAAAACCTCTTTTCATTGCGCCAATATGTATAAAACAGGCAATAAACCGCCTTTAAATGCAAAACTTAATTGCACTTTACAAATTTGGCCTGTTGTGCTGTTCCATCGCCCATTTCTGCTTTTATGGCGTACACTCCATCGGGCCAGCCCTGAAAATCAATCAAGGTGGTGTTAAAAGTTCCACATAAGCGCCCACGGGCATCGAAAACAGTGATTTTTTTTATGGATTGGTTTGCATGCACATGCAGTATGCTGCTCACCGGATTCGGCGACAATTTCAAACCTGCGGAAGTTTCTGTTTTCCCAACTCCGGATTGATTATCGCGGTACAATTGTAAAATACAGGCACTGCCCTCATCTGAACTGATAAACACAGAACCCTGATTGTTTGCCGCCAAACCAACCGGCCTTCCCCAGTAAACCCTGTTCACACTGTCGGTGAGAAATCCGGTCACAAAATTGGCAACATAGCTTACAACGGTATCGGTTGGACTTTTCAGGTGCAAATAGATAACCGAAAAACCCCTGTGAGCCCCGGGAGCATTCCATGATCCCCTGAGAGCAGAGAGCATACCATGTTTCATATCGGAGGGAAATGAACTGTTTAAAAACTGGACAGCCATGGGAGCCGTGTGTGCGCGAATCAAGGCACCGGGTTGTATCATTTTTCTCACCATTGCGCTGTCTTGAGGGGTAATGGGTAAAAGCGCCTGATAGGTTGAATTGGCATTCATGTTAAAGTAAACCTGATTTCCATAGGCAAAGGGGTAACCGTAAAATCCGCCTTTTCTTACCACATCGAACCATTCAGGAGGAACTTCGTTTCCCTGATTGTCGCTGCCATTGTTATTGGCCCACAATTTTCTTGTGGAAGGTTGTATGTCCATGCCCACAGCATTTCGCACACCTGTTGCAAAGGTTTCCCTTCCGGAGCCGTCATCGTTATACCTTTCAATTATGGCCCTGAATTCTTCGCGGCAAACATTGCAATACGAACCTATGGACAAGTATGCTTTGGCGTTCACACTATCGAAAACCAAGGTGCGGGTTCTGTGACCGCCTCCGGGCTGGGTTGCCCCCTCGGCAATATTATCTATAAAAATGCTGCGGTTTTCGTAAATACCGTCGGCGTTGTTGTCGGTAAGTTTCCACACCCTCCTCTCGTTGGTCACATACATGGCACCCTTGTAAAACTTCACATCGTGTGAGATGCTGAAATTGCCCGCAACCTCGAACATGGTATCAGCCACCCCATCGCCATTTTTATCGGGTAGCGCAAACACTTTACCCGCCGTTTGATCGGCAACATGCAGTACTCCTTTAGGGTCGAAGCTCATAAAACGGGGTTTGCTCAATCCGCCTGTGTGAAATACCCTTATTTTGTAACCTACCGGTATGGTGAGCTGCCTGTTCGCATTAAACTGACCGCTGAATTTAGCAGGTACTTCCACCTTCACTTGATGGCTTGGAAAACTATAACCGGGTGTGAGTTTGGCAGTTCCGGGCTGCGCTTGAATAAAGCTGACAGCACCAAAACAAATGGAAAACCAAAATACCTGGAGCTTGTTTATCATTTTCATTTATGAAACGAAAGTAATGCATTTTCCAATCCACAAACAATGGCAGGGATTTTTTCAATTCTTCACCCTAATTTGCGACCCGAAATGATGTTCAACGACACCTACCTCTGGATTGCCCAAATTTTAGCCGCAGCCTTGTTCGGTCTGGCCGGCGCCATGAAAACAACACTCAGCCGTTTTCGATTACACTGAAGCGATTTTTGGTGCATTAGTCTACATTTACGGAGATGATGACGATAAAACTGAGAGAATTATAGGGTTTTATTTCCCGTGTTCTTTTGATTATGGGTATCCCATTTATTTCACATTACTGATAGTCATTATCTATTATGAAATAAAAGTAACTCTGACTTAATCCAAATCAGGTTATTACCATACATTTGAATTAAAACGATACGTTTACTTAATTTAATGATAGCAGTTTTTTGTCTAAATGCCTGTAGCCAACCCACAAGAAATAAATCTATTACTACAACAAACAATATCAAAATAGTAAAAGACACTTCAAAATATGAGCCGCCTAAAGCACATTGGCGCAACCCTGTAATGACGGGCATGGGGGCTGATATCGGTAGAGTTGTAAGGGCATATTACATTACAGGGGATTACAATAAAATGCTAAAGTTTGTTATTACCCCTAAATGTTACAGACAAAAACAAATGGAATATATATTAAGAAAATCAAAATGGGGCTATTCCATCCGTATGACAAACCTGCAATGGCTGCCTGATTCTACATTTGTATTAACCTATATCACCAGCAAACAAAATATGGCCGGCACCGAACAATATGTGGGCAGAATTATTAAAGACACGGCCAAACTTATTTTATTTCCCGAAAAGGAAAATCTTTTTCAATATTATGGTGATGAAGATTTAAATAATCTCTGCAAAATAAAAAGTGCACTGGACAATATCTATTTTTATGTAAACAGCGCCACCTTGCTTCCCAAGTCTAACGCAGCTTTGAATTCTATATTCAATTTTTTAAAAAACAACCCTGATCTTCACGCCCATTTCACGGGTCACGCCAGCCAGGAAGGAAATGCGCAGCTCAACCGGCAACTTAGTGAAACCAGGGCCAAAGCCATCTGCGATTATTTAATTAAAATGGGCATTGACAAAAACAGATTAAGCCATGAAGGCAAGGGGGATACGATGCCACTTCTGCCAAACACATCGGAGGTAAACAGATCTGTAAACAGAAGGGTGGAGATGATTGTTAGATAAAATTTAATATTTATTATTTTGCATTTACAGCCTGCTATCTTAAACCTAAATTCAGTGAATTTAACCGGTATTTCTGCCGAAATGTCACTCCCCGACAGCCAAATCCAAATACCTGCGCTCTGGGGAAATTTAAGACGTAAACTAAAACAATTTTTTTCCAATGACCCGGATTTTTTCTATTCGGTAAACGTATATCCGGAAGATTATTTTGAAAACTTCAATCCCGCCACTCCTTTTACAAAATATGCATTGGTACCGGCGGAATATGCGGGTGAACTCGATTTAGGGTGGGAAACATTCTCATTACCGGGCGGCCTTTACGCGGTATTCAACCACAAAGGACCTGACATATCCATTTTTAATTACATCTATTCCCAATGGCTGCCCCAATCGGGATTTATGCTGGATAACCGACCACACTTCGAAAAACTGCCTGCGGACTACATTCCGGGGCACCCCGAAAGTGCAGAAGAAATTTATATCCCCATACGCCCTGTATAACCCGATTTTTATTTTTCCCGCAATTTTTCTAATGTTGCAATGAAATTAAAAAGCAATGATACTTCTGATTGTAAAAATCGTTCTGGCTCTCCTTTTTGGACTGGCCGGTGTTATGAAAGCCACACGCAGCATGGAACAACTGGCCAGTGCAGGCATGACCTGGGTAAATGAATATCCCGAATCTTCGGTAAGAATAGTAGGTATTCTGGAACTTATTGGCGCATTGGGCGTAATTCTCCCAGCTTTTACCGATTTTTTGCCCGTATCTACCCTAATCTGCTCTAACTGCCTGGCAGTAGTAATGGTAATGGCTGGTTTGCACCACTACAAGCACAAGGAGTTTAAGAACATCGTCATCAACGTGGTGCTGTTTGCGCTTTGCGCTTATGTGAGCTATTGCAGTTTGTAATCTTTTACTTAGCCAAAACACATATGCCTGTCAGGTACATGTGTTCTGTTTGCACTTTAATCATGTAACGTCCTGAAGGCAATACCGCCACATCCAACGGCAATTTGGTTTCACCTGAAACTGCGTTTATGCGTGTTCCCAGCACAGCATTGCCTGCCATGTCATACATGGTAATTCTGGCAACACCGGTCTGTTGTAGGTTGAATGCAATATTTACAAGGTTCCCGGCAGGCTGGGGATAGACACGCAGCGTATTTATACCGGATTTAATTGCAGTAACGCCGTTAACCAAGGTATTGAAGGAACCTTCAGCAAAAGTGCCTGAATTCATATTGCAATTGCTCCTTACACGCCATTTATATGCGCTGTTTGACTTTAATCCTGTGAATGTATCGCGTGTGTTGATTGTTGCGGCAGACTTCGTTGTCCACCCTGTATCGGTGGTAAGTTTGTATTGTGTTGTGTATGTAATTGCGTCATCCGCAGGATTCCAGCTTACGCGGGCACTGAAATGATTAACGCCATCAACCATCATGAAATTTTTGTCAGGTGGTGCACAAGGCAATTCTACATTGCGCAGATCGCTTTCCCATACGCCACGGCCATAGGTTGCAACACGCAATTTGGCCCCCGATTTTTGAATTTCTACTTCGTTAACCGCCACCAGTGGCAAGCCCACAGCGTGTTCTGTCCATGCCTTGGTGAGGGTGTCTCTGTAAAATACACCCAGGCTCATGCCTACATAAATGGTCTGATGTGCATCTTCATCCACCACCACAGAGCGTGCAGATATGGTAGGTAGACCGGCTGAAATGTCTATAAATGTATCACCGCCATTATTGGAAGTGAAAACCCGGTTGGTCCCGCTATTGCAGGCAATCCAAATCTTCAACGGGTTGTATTTGCTCACGAAGATGGAGGAAATGGTTGCAGGTGCGGTAATGGTTTTAACCGTTGTTCCGCCATTTTCGCTCCTGTAAAGGATATTTCCCCGTGATGTATAGATGTATCTTGTATTGGAGGAAGCTACGGCCAATACATCGAGATTATTATTGATGGATGGTGTAATTTTATTCCATGAAGAACCGCCATCATCGCTGCGATATACGCCGTTGTAGCCGCCCCAAACTGTATCATGGTTGCGGGGATGCATGGACAGCGGAGTTACCCAGTTGCCTGCAACCGGCCGGGTCAATCCTCTGTAGCTTTGTCCTGAATTATCAGTTTTGTATAAACCGCCATATTGGCTGGTTCCAATGGCAACCTCAGGATCATTGGGAGATGTAACACAATCCATGCCATCAGCGCCCAGCCACTCGTACCATACACCATCCGTGCGCCGGAAGGTTGATCCGTTGTCCTGTGCGCCGCCCACTACAATTTTAGGTTCCAGCGGCGAACAGGCAATACGGTAAAACTGCCTAATACCCAAACCCGTAGATAGTTCTTCCCAATCGCCGCCATTATTGAGACTGCGGAAAATCCCGCCATCGCTGGTTGAATAAATTGTAGTATTTACCCATTCCAGTGAATGTACATCCGCATGGTTGTAACCGATTCCGTTGGGATAAGTCCAAACAGTAGTAGCAGTAAAGGTTTTACCTGCATCCATTGATTTGAAACAAATAATACCCGCTAAATGAACCTCATCTGCGTTCAGGGGATTGGAACAAATGGCCAAATCGTAAGAACCCTGCCCTTTGGTATCAGTCCCATTGGGTGAATATCCCAAATAATTTGTTCCCTCAGATGCTTTGCCGATTACGGTAGTTTGAAAAGTTCTACCACTATCGTTAGAAACATAAAATCTACCCATAACACTTCCTTTTGCCTGCAGTACGTATACCCTAGCAGGATTTGCTGCAGTTACAGCAATCAAGGTTCTTCCCAGTGTATACATGCCCTTAGTAGTATCTATGCCTACCCAAGTTTTTCCGGTGTCGGCAGAGCGTCGGAAATAAGTGGTTCCACCGTTTCCACTGGCATACATAATGGCTTTATTGGCAGGATTAAACTCAATATCTTCCGATGTATTTACTTCTACACGCTTCCATACTGCACCGCCATTCACAGAGCGCCATAAACCATTGGTGGCCGCACAAAAAATCAGGTTTGAATTGCCAGGGAATACTTTAACCTGACGACAACTGGAGGGGCCTGCGCCGGTTGTAACCCAAGTAGCACCGGCATTGCTAGATTTAAGCACACCGCCTGAAGTTAGTGATGCATAAATGGTATTGGCATTATTGGGATCCAGGCACAAATGAAACACATTCATCCAGCCTGAATTGACAAAATCAATCAGCGGTGTCCAAATTTGTCCACCATCGGTGGTTTTCCAGATTCCACCACCCGGACTGCTAACATAAATTATATTTTCATCAGCAGGATTTACGGCTACCGAGGTAAGCCTTCCTACACCCGGATTCCAGCTACTGGTGTGGTTCCATGTTTTAGGACCCACCTCTTTCCAGGTATATACCCCGCGGCTTTTTACGCCCATATTTCTTACTGCCTGATGATAAGCCCTGTCCTCATTTTCGGGCTCAATGTAATATCCATTTTCATCGGTATGAAATTTACGCTCATACAACCAACGCTGATACTGATTATTGCCGCTTCCCTTTCCTGTTCCTTGTTCTTTAAAGTAAAGATTAGCGCGGCGCTCAATTTCATCTAAGGTAAGATTCTTTCTCTGCATCAGCTCATAGATATCGGTTTGCGCTGAGGCAAATAATGAGAAGTAAAAAGTCAGTGTAAAAGGTATATTTTTTATCATTAAGTTAGCGATCTGCAAATTTACAAAAAAATAACGGTTTAACCGTCAGTTATCTGTAAAACCGGAGAAATGTTCCCGTTGGCAAACCCCTTCCGGCTTTATCTGTAAGTAACAACTCACCGCTTCCAAAAGGCTGCGCGGGAAAATGCGATTTCACCATATTTTCGGTAATGACGGGTGAAAAACCCATGCTGTAAAGGTTTATCAGAAAAAATGCATTCTCTTTTTCCAGCAATCTGGCACACATGCCTATCAGGTCGTTGATTTGCTTTTCCAGAATCCATTTTTCTCCATCCGGGCCACGGCCATAGGCAGGTGGATCCAGAATGATGCCGTGGTAGGTTTTGCCGCGCTTAACCTCACGCTGCACAAACTTGAAGGCATCTTCCACTACCCAGCGTATATCTTTCAGTCCGGAAGCTTCCATATTCTCCTTGCTCCAGCTGACCACTTGTTTCACGCTGTCTACATGGGTCACATCTGCGCCTGCAGCGCAGGCCGCAAGCGATGCTCCTCCGGTGTACGCAAATAAATTCAGCACCCTGGGTGAAGGCGTTTTTATTTTTGATAGACAACCGGCTATGTAGTCCCAGTTTTCGGCCTGTTCGGGAAATATACCAACATGTTTGAATGCCGTTAATGCCAGGCGCATGCGGAGGTTCAGGCCATCTGATTTGTAGGAAACCATCCACCTGTCGGGCATACCTGGTTTTACCTGCCAGCTGCCGGCTTCTGCATCTTTTTCGCCTTTGCGAAAAAATGAAGCATGGGCGCGTTTTTGCCACTCGCTCTCAGGCATGGCTTTATCCCAAACAGCCTGAGGTTCCGGCCTGCGCAGCACATACTTGCCAAACCTTTCCAGCTTTTCAAAAACGCCGGTATCCAGCAGTTCATAATCGGGTAAATGGGCAGGCACCACGCGGCGAAAGGTCATGGCGCAAAGATAGGCATCTGGCTCAGGGAAAAGTGTATCTCAAAAGCTTTGAAAAATGCCCACCTTGTAAGGCGGTATTGGAAATTGTATCTTCTGCAAATAGATTACTCTTCTTTAGGCTGTTTGCCCGTTTTTAGCGATAGGAATTCAACTTCAAAAATTGAGATACCATACATTTCCTCAAAACTCTTTACATACTGACTTAGGGGCGATGATGCATCCATGGGTGCATACACTTCGAATTTTGCGCCTGAAGCAGACTTTTCAAAAGCTTCCATTAATGCGGGTGTCATGGCAAAACCTGACAAATCACTTTTCACACCCTGCGGTTGTCTCTCTCTTGTGTTGAACAAAATTGTTCCTTTCTGGGTTTTTGCCAGCATATGACAAGTAATTGTATCATACTTGCCCGGCGTGGCACCGTTTCCGGCACTAATTACTTTGTATTGACCATTGGATGAAAGTTTAACTACACCGGGTTTTTTGGCATTATCAGCAAGCCATTTGTCGGCTGCTTCCTTCAGTGCTTTCGATTTTTTCTCACGCTCCATGGCGATGTAGTCATTCTGCACAATTTGAATTTTCTTTTCAGATATGGAATAACCACTGTCTTTCTTCATAGCTTCTTCAATCCCTTTCATCAGTGAACTGTAGTCTATTTTATCGACACCACTTCCTTTCATATATTTACCTACCTGGTATCCAATGGTGTAACTGAATGAATCGGCTGCTGTCTTCAGCGTTTTGCCCGGGTTAACCTGTTTTCCGCCGCAGGCAACCAGCAACAAAGCGGCTGCAATTCCTGCGATTTTACTTGTATTTTTCATTATTTTTTCGTATATTAATTTTATTTGGCTGTACCATACAATTCTGCCCTGCGTTGCTGTACGGCAGCATCTTCGGCAAATTCTTCGTAGGTCATGTATTTATCTATCATGCCGTTGGGCGTGATTTCGATAATGCGGTTTGCTACAGTGTTAATTACTTCCTGGTCATGGCTATGCATTAGCACAATTCCGGCATATTCCATTAAACCATTATTCAGTGCCTGAATACTTTCCAGATCCAAGTGGTTGGTAGGTTCATCAAAAATGCCCACGTTGGGATTTTCAATCATCATTTTGCTGAGCATACAGCGCACTTTTTCACCACCTGACAGCACATTGCACATCTTTTGGGTTTCTTCCCCGCTGAAGAGCATTCGGCCTAAAAAGCCACGTATAAAGGTTTCGTCTTTTTCGGTACTAAACTGACGCAGCCAGTCAACCAGGTTAATGGGCTTTTCGAAATATGAACTGTTATCGTTGGGAAGAAAGCCCATTTTTACAGTCACACCCCATTTCACTTCACCCGCGTAGGGTTTCACCTCACCCCACAATACTTTGAACAGGGTATTCAGTGCCAGTGTGTTCCTACTCAGAAAAGCAATTTTATCGCCTTTGTTTATGGTGAAGTTAAGATTTCCAAACAATTTGCTGCCACCCACACTGCACGAAACATTGTCGAGGGTAAGAATCTGGTCGCCCACTTCCCTTTCCTGCTTGAAAAATATACCGGGGTAACGGCGCGTACTCGGCTGAATCTCTTCGATATCCAGCTTCTCCAGCATTTTCTTACGGGCGGTTGCCTGTCGGCTTTTGGCCACGTTGGCACTGAAACGGGCAATAAATTCCTGCAGTTCTTTTTTCTTCTCTTCGGCTTTTTTGTTCTGATCGCTGCGCTGCCTTAGTGCCAACTGAGAACTTTGATACCAGAATGTATAGTTGCCCGAGAATATTTTAATGCGGCTGTAATCAATATCGCACACGTGTGTGCAAACATTGTCGAGGAAGTGACGGTCGTGACTCACTACCAGCACGGTATTTTCAAAACCGGCTAGAAATTCTTCCAGCCAACGGATAGTTTCCACATCAAGGTCGTTGGTAGGTTCGTCCATCAGCAGCACATCGGGATTGCCAAACAAGGCTTGAGCCAGCAGCACTCGCACTTTTTGGTTACCGCTCAGTTCTTTCATGGGCTTTTCGTGCATGACTTCCTCAATGCCGAGGTTGCTGAGTAGGGTGGCTGCATCGCTTTCAGCATTCCAGCCATCCATTTCGGCAAACTGCGCTTCAAGTTCGCTGGCGCGCATACCGTCTTCGTCGGTAAAATCTGCCTTGGCGTAAAGGGCATCTTTTTCTTCCATGATGGCCCACAGGCGATGGTGCCCACGCAAAACTGTCTGCAAAACCGGAATCTCATCAAATTCAAAGTGGTTTTGCTTCAAAACCGCCATGCGTTTGCCGGGTTCAAGGTCTATCGAACCGGTATTGGGCTCAATTTCTCCGGCAATTATTTTCACCAGCGTAGACTTACCGGCACCATTCGCACCGATAATACCGTAGCAATTTCCGGCAGTGAACTTAAGGTTTACGTCTTCAAATAAAACGCGCTTACCAAAACGAAGTGAAATATTAGATACCGTTAGCATTGTTTCCTGAAAAGGCCTGCAAAATTAGTAAATATAAGCCTATGTTCCGAAGAAAAATCGCTTTTTCAACAATTGGTTAGCTATTTACAAACGACTGCAAACACTTGCAACCGAAAGTAACTGCTTCGATACCGAAAGAGGTAGTGGAAGGTCGGCAACTTTGCATCAACAAATTTTTCAAAATCAAATTTTTAATGTTTTTATCGTATGACAAACTTAGTTAATTCCGTTAGACTGATCGGCAATGTAGGCCGCACACCCGAAGTAAAAGAATTTGGCACAGGCCGCAAAAAAGCGTCCATGAGCCTGGCCACCACCGAGAAACGCCGCAATGAATCCGGCGAGTATATCTCGCACACAGAGTGGCACAACCTAATCTGCTGGGGCAAGCAGGCCGATGTAGTAGAGCGTTTCGTTAAGAAAGGCAGCCGACTGGCTGTTGAGGGCAAGCTCACCAACCGCGAGTACACCGGTTCGGATGGACAAAAGCGCTACATCACGGAAATCGTGGTGCACGAAATCTCATTCTTCGACGGCCGCAAAGCCGAAGGTGACGCCGAATCCACTGATGAAACGGCACCTGTTGCCGAAAAATCGGACAAAACCAAAAACAAGCTTCCTTTTTAAATATTGCGTGTTGTGTTTTTCATGGAGCCTGCGGTGTAACTACCGCGGGCTTTTTTATGGTAAAAACCTGCTTTGATCCGACACATCAGGCAGTTCGCACACATCCCTTCTTCCCCATATCCTGTAGCGGCGCCGGGCAATGGCATCATAGATCTTATCTGTAAGCGACATTGGCAAGATGCTAAAGACATTCAAAACAGACCACGGCAGCCCCAATAGTTTCAGCACACTAAAAGCAGCCCGGCTTTTTAGGTAAACTTCATTTCCCGCAAGCAAAACCACGCTATCAACACTGCGCACCTCTTCAGATAGCTGTTGCACCGCCGTTTCACCCTGCAGGGGTGCCAATAAAAAAATCTTTTTCTTATCACGCTTTACCACAAACCGCACAACCTTGTGGCACAAATTGCAATGCCCATCATAAAACAAAATGGGTGCGTTTTCCTGCATCACTGAATCTTTTGTAAATAGGAATTCACTTTTCCCCTGAAGTAGGGCGTCAGCTCAGCCGGTGGCCTGCGCATAGCTTCGCGCTCCGCACGTTTTTCCTGCATGTACTTTTGAATCGAAGCCGGTGCAGTAGGGGTATAGTTTCCGGGTGCGTTGGCCTGTCGCTGCTCCTCAGTCTGCTGGTTGCGGTCTGATTTTTCATGTTCCAGCAAACGGGTTTGTATCTCCTTCTGCCTTTCAATTAGTTGTTGGTTAAACCTTTTATTAACAAGTTCTTTCTCCTGTTCTTCCATCAGTTTCTCCGTCTCCCTCAGCGTTTTGGCGCCCGCCCCGTTTCCGCCCTGTTCCATTGCTTTTCTCAGTTCACCCAGCTTCCTGCGCAGCGCTTCCTGCATCAAGGCAATGCGGGCATACTCCTCGTTCATTTCCTTGCCCTGCTGTCCATCACCTGGTTTGGGTTGCCCATCCTTTCCGGGTTTACCGTCTTGCCCTTTTTTCTGCATTTCCTGAAGCATTTGCCCAAGTTGCTCCTGCCCCTTTGACAATTTATCACCTTTGTTTGGCTTGCCCTGGCTTTTGCCCTTCCCTCCCGGGTTGCTGCAACTGCCTTTACCTTGTTTCTGGTTTTGCTGAGACATCTTCTGCTGCATATCTTGCATGCTTTCCAGTAACATCACTGCCAGGTTGTTCAGCCCCGTCATCACAAATTGTTCCCGCATGGAGGCGGCCCTTAAATCGCGAACTTTCAGTCCTTGCAGCGCCATATCCATGTTGTTGTTTATTCTGGCAATTTCCTTTGAAACGAATGTACTAACCATGGGTTGCCGCTTTGCCAGCGCCCTGAGACTGTCTTCAAGCAAAGCACATTGCTCCCGTACCACCATCTGTCGCTTGTTGAGCTCCACAAACCGGGGGTTATATTCCCTGATGGTAGACAGTTCCGTAAAAATATCCTCCTGCTCCACCGATGTTTCCACCAGGTTTTCCAGTAACAACCGCAGCGTTTGGTAGTCTTCGGCCATGCGTTTCTGTTGCTCCTGCTCCATGCTTTTCTGCATCTTTTCGGCCGCTTTTTTCATTTGCTCTGCTGCATCTTTCTGGTTTTCGGAGGCCTTTTTGTTTTTACCGTTCTCAAGTTCATTGCCGGCCTTCTGCTGGCTGGATTCTGCCTGCTGCTGTTCCTGTTCACCAAGATCCAGGTTCATGGGCTTTTCCAGACCCTTATTCATGTCCAGCGCCTCCTTCAGATCCTTGCGAATCTCCTTCATCTCTTCCGAAAGTTTTTGCTGTTCTTCTTTCAGTTTGCCTTCCTTGTCTCCCTGTTGTTGTTTTGTTTTCTCGGCAAGCTTATCCTGTTTTTCTGACAGTTTATTAAGCCGGTCAAGGTTATCATTCAGTTTCTGCTCCAGCTGCAATTCCTTAAACTGCTCCATCAGCTGGTTCAGATCGCGCGCCTGCTCCTTATTCATTTGCCGCATTTCATTCATTTTTTCGGCAATTTTATCTTTGGAGGCCTTTTGTTCCAACAGCTTCTGGATTTCCTCCATGAGCTTTTTCATTTCCGGATTTTCCATCTGCTTCAGCAGTTCATCCATTTGCTTTTTGCGCTCCATGCTTTCCGGTTTCTGCGCCTGAAATTCATCCTTTTGCTGCTGCAGCTTCTGCTGTTCCTGTTTCATGTCTGAAATCTTCTTCTCAAGCTCCTGCTGCTTTTTCAGCAAATCTTCCACCCTTTGCTGCTCCTCCCAGGCCATGTTTTTCCCATTGTTCAGCTTTTGCTGAAGTTCCTGGGCCTCTTTCTGCATCTGACGGCTCTGGCTAAAGGCCTGCTGCATCATCTGCTGCACTTTATCGCTCTTTTTATCTGCGTCTTCACGCACTTCTTTTAATGTTTGCCTGCGCAAAGGCTGGGTAGTCGTTTTCGAAACTTTTGGACCATGAATACCATCATTATCGCGGGCTTCAAAATAATATTCCACCGCTTCGCCGGGTGCCATACCCAGGGCATCCATGTCAAGCCCGTAGAGAAAATCAACCCGTGAGCCTGATGACACTTTTACAGGAGCGTTCATCCAGCCAGCCTTTAACTTACCGGCATTATCCGATTCGGTAAAACGGTATTTTAATGAAACGCTGCTAACGGCGTAATCATCTGAAGCGGCGCCCACAAACCAGAAACGACGAACGTTTCCACTGTCATCTTTCTTTTCAACGGAAATCTCAGGAAATGCATCGGCAACAGCAGATATTCGGTACTGCAATGTATCTGCCCCCGTTGCCTTTGAATGCCGGGGCAACACGCGAACCAGTTCCTGCGCTGCACAAACCATCCGATAAATAAAAACACCATTCTTTTCTTTAATCTGCTCTGAACGGGCAGAACGGATAACTTGCAGGGATTCCGCATCGCGTGCCCTAAAGTTCCAGGTTATGGTGCTGCCTTCTGGCAACTGAAATTCGGTGGTATTGCTGAATTTCTCGGTCCCTTTTCCGGTGTAGGCGGGATAAACCACCGTGGCTTCCGCATCCGTCATGGCCGGATCCGGCATCAGTTTCAGCAGATACGGCTGAGATGAAAAACCCATGGCCTCAAACTGAAACGGCAAATCTTCCTGCACACTGCTTATTTCATAGGTGAATTTATTGCGACCGCTTTTCAGCATCTTAATTCGTTGCCCTTTGAGTGTCAGGAAGGCCTCATCCGGCAAACTTCTGCCTTCAAAAACAAGTTCCAGATTAAAGGGTGCGCCCCGCCGGCAGCTCAGTTCTTTGTTCATTAGCCTGAAGCTAAAGGGTGCCTGCTTTTCGAAGTGTTTGTTGTACTGAAAGAACCGCTTACTTCCATCAAAAATGATATGACTCTGAAAAAGCATCAGAACCAGCAGCAAAACCACCGGAGGAAGGGCATATTTTAAATATTTACGGTTGGCATTAAGGTTAATGGCACCCGTAAACGGAACAGGTTTTAGTTCTTGTGTTTTCTGGTCGATTCCCGCCAGCAGCAGCGCACTGTCGGGATGTTGGCGCGCCATGGCCTCCAGCTGAAGTAAGTTCAGGAGTTTATCCTGCACATTGCCAAAATGTTCGCCGATAATTTTTGCTGCCTCATCATATGAAATAACTGCACCCAGGCGATACATGCCCATTAGGGGTTTTGCAATCCAATACCAAAGCACTGCACCGGTCAGGGCAACGTAGCCCCAAAACAGCAAAGTGCGCGTCCACACCGGAAAAAAGGCAAAATACTCTGAGAAGGCGATGAGAAGAAAAAGCCCCAGCAGCAGCGCCACAGTAAGCATAGCACCGCGCACAAGTTTGTGCAGGTAATACTTTCGGATAAACGCATCCAGCCGACTCAGAATCTCTGTGGCCATTCCCTACAAATATAACAAATTTTGGGCCGATTATGTTGTATTCAGACCAATTTTATTTGGCTAAATAGCGCATGCATCACAATCCCCGCCGCCACGCCTGCATTAAGGCTCTCCGTTAGACCCGCACCCGGTATACTGATGCGCTTTTTCACTGCTTTTTCCGCTTTACTTCGTATTCCATGCGCTTCACTGCCTATCAAAAGCACCGCAGGAAAATCCGGCGAAATCGCACCCACATTTTCTCCGTCCATAAAACATCCCAGCACATTTTTATTTTCCAGTATTTCGGTTAAATCGCCATACACCCACTGCATGCGGGTAAATGAGCCCATTGTGGCCGAAATGCACTTGGCATTGTGCACATCCGTGCAATCTTTGGAAAGCACCACCTGCCTGAAACCAAACCAGTCAGCGGTTCTGAGGATGGTTCCCAGATTTCCCGGATCGGAAATACCATCCAGCGCCAGCACCACAGGCTGATTAAAATCAATTTGTGATGACTTCCATTCCCGTATTTCCACAATGGCACAAAGCCCGGGAGGCGTGTCCATCTGGCTGATTTTTGCGTAATCCTGACGGCTCACGATTTCCGGTTCAAAAGGCAGTTTTAGCCCCTCAATCCCTTGCAAAGTGGCCAATATTCTGACTATCTTCCAGTCGCTGTGGAATACTTCAAGCACATTCTTGCGGCCTTCCACCATGAATTGGCCATATTTTTGCCTGTACTTCGGCATTCGCAGTGCCGAATATTGTTTTATCTCTGCAGTTGATGGCATTTTCCGGTAGCAAATATGCTGTACATACACTAAAAATCGTTACGATTTTTTTGCTGATTCTATGGATAACGCAGAGCTGTGGCGTAAAAAAGGGCATTCCCAAAGGCGAATACCTGCTGAAAAAGAACGAGGTAACCCTGGTTCGGGAAAAGAAAACCGACAAAGAAAACAAAATTAAAGCTTCAGACCTGACCGCCCAGATATTGCATCGTGGAAACAAAAGGGTGTTATTCAACAGAATTCCCATTTACCTTTGGATGTACTCATTGGGTACGGCATGGAAAAACGAGGAAGCAAACACCAAACTAACCTGGAGACGACGCCTGCGCGAAGATTTTGGTGAACCACCCGTATTGCTGGATACCGGCCTTACCGTTCTGTCGGCCGATAACATCACCAACTACCTGCAAAACATGGGTTATTTTGATGCATCCGTTAAACGCAATATCAAAAGAACAAAACGCAAGGCAGTGGTAAAATACAACGTTAACATTGGTCAGCCTTACCGCATCAATTCTTTTTTCCGCGAACCTGCAGATACTGCGCTGAAACCCTTGCTGGACAGCATCACGCTCTCTTCAGATTTCTTCCGCCTTTGGTGGTCCGCCGACCTGAATAAACTCAACGAATCCCGTGAATATATTGCCTCGGCCATGCACAACCACGGGTATTACATGGTAAATCAGGATTATTTTTACTTTGAACTCGATACACTTTCAAGTAAAAAAGAAGCAGCAGTCTATCTGAAAATGGATTTGCCTAAAAGCGGCAAACCTTTCCGGCAATACAAATTCGGGCGACCTACCCTAAAAATAGAAAGCAGTGCCATTTTTCTGGCCAACAATTTCCCTGATTCAGTTTGGGTAAACAACAAACTCTTGATAATGGGTCACTACCCCTTCAAAGCCCAAACCATGGCCGGTCTGATAGGTATTGACAGTGGGATGCAGTACTCACAAAAGGCCGGCGAAAACACCTACAAATCGCTCACAGAAAGCGGCTTGTTTTCATACGTCGATATCAGATATGAAATAGACACGAATAAACTCACCATTACACCGCAAATATTGGCCAAAGCCTTCCAGCGGATGTATGTTTCATTCGAGCCTCAGGGACTGTATTCACCGCAAGGGACATCAGGTACCAACTTCCAGACCCAAAGCCAGCGAAGCTTTGGCCTGGCAGGTATTTTGGCTTTTAATAACAGAAACGCACTTCACCACGGAGAAAGTTTTCGCCTATCTTCTATCACCTCCTATGAAGCCATCATCCGCCGCGACCAGACATCCAATCTATTATATGGCTTACAACAGGGATTTAACGCGTCGCTATCGCTACCGCACTTCACGCTGTTGAATGGCATTGACAAACTTACCAAAACCCAACGCAGGAACACGGTTTTATCCCTGTCCTACCAATTCGAAAACAACCCGAATTTCCGTCGCAGTACCCTGCCCGCCAGCGTTACATTTCAGTTTCTGCGGTCGCGGCTGAGCTGGTATTACACCCCGCTGGAACTTAGTTTTAACCGCAACCGACTGGATCCATCATTCCTGCCAAGGCTACCCGCCCTGGACCAGGATTTTGTGCGCCGGGTGTTCACAGACCAATTTATTTCAGCCGCCAAACTGGGATTGATTTATGCCAATAACCGCACCAAGCCTGGAGAAACATACCTCTTTACGCGTGCTGGTCTGGAAACCAGCGGGAACCTTCACCGCCTGTTGCGCAGCATGAGTAAAGGCTTTCGTCCCGACAGCAGTTATCAGTTTCTAGGTGTCAAATACTTTCAATACGCCAAAATTGAAAGCGAAGTACGGTTGAGGCAAACCCTCGACGAACTAAACACCATCGCCTTTAGGGCCAATGCAGGCTTGGTTTTGCCCTATGGCAACAGCAAAGATGTACCCTATGATAAACGATATTTTATTGGCGGCAGCAACAGCCTCAGGGCATGGAGACCCCGCAGGCTCGGCCCGGGAACAACACCCGATACCAGCGTCACGCTGATTGACCGTTCGGGTGAATTTCTGTTCGAAACCAACTTTGAATACCGATTCACCATCTTCCCTAAATTCCTGGAAAGCGCCTTGTTTTTTGATATGGGGAATATCTGGAACCTGAAAAGGACAGGCCAAACCCAAAATACAGGAATCCTGAATCCCGCTACCTGGGGACAGGAACTGGCCATGAATGCCGGTATAGGATTCCGCTTCGATTTCAAGTTTTTTCTATTCCGACTGGACTGGGGATTACCCGTGCGAGACCCCGCCAAACCTGAAGGCAATCGCTGGCTGTTGAACAAAGAAAACTTCCTTGGTTTTAACAATTATTTGCGGAAGGAAACCGCGCTGGCTTTAGGTATTGGCTATCCTTTTTAATAAAGGCCACACAATAAATTCACTTTCGGAACAGTTTTTGTTTGGATATTAATCCCATGAAAACATTTGTTAAATTTTTTGTCTTCGCCCTGCTCTCAATTTCTATGATTGGATTATTTCAGGCCTGTCGTGATAAAGACGGAAGCATTAACATATTTACAGTTCAGGACGACAAGGATCTGGGACTTCAGGTAGTGCAGGAACTGGAAAACGACCCTAATGTGCAGGTGCTGGATTCGGCAACATATCCCAATGCATATAAGTATTTATACAACCTTAGAGACAGCATATTGGTGCACAATGAACTCAATTATGAAAAGAAGTTTTCATGGCGGATTCGTATTATCAAGGACGATACCACGCTAAATGCGTTTTGCGCACCCGGTGGCTACATATATTTTTATACCTCCCTCATTGAATACCTCGAAAGCGAAGATCAGCTTGCAGGTGTGATGGGCCACGAAATGGCACATGCCGACCTTAGGCACAGCACCGATGCCTTAACCCGCCAGTATGGCCTGAGCGTTTTGTTTGATATTATTTTCGGTAAAGACAAAGGTCAGTTGGTGCGGGTGGCTGCACAGATTAAACTGCTGCGGTATAGCCGCGAAAACGAGTCTCAATCAGACATGTACTCCGTAACCTGGCTGTATCCCACTGCTTACAATGCAAAAGGCGCCGCCGGATTTTTTCAGAAACTTATTGACCAGGGTCAAAGCAGTGGCGCACCGCAATGGCTAAGCACACACCCCAACCCCGACAACCGCGTTCAGGCAATTACAGACAAATGGCAGGCTCTGGGTGGTAAAGTCGGACAAACATTCACCCAGCGCTACAATGCCTTTAAAACTTCGTTGCCATGAGAAAATTGCTGCTTGTCTTTTTCACCGCGATGCTCTGCACCGGTATTCTGGGACGACAGTCGGCAGACACCGTCAAAACCAATGACGGAGATTCTCTGGGTTTGATAATTCCTGATACGGGCTCCAGCCGCATTGTGGAAATTAACCGCCTGTTAGCTTTTGCCGAACAATTCCTGGGCACACCTTACCGCTATGGAGGCAAAGGACCAGCAGGATTTGACTGCAGTGGCTTTGTGAGATATTGCTTCAGCCAGACGCAGGGAATGACCCTCAGCCCTTCAGCTACCCATTATTTCAACCATGGAATAAAGGTACACCCCTCATCGGCACGTCCGGGTGATATAATCTGTTTCACCGGATCTAACAGCAGAAGCCGAAGCATTGGCCATGTGGGCATTATCACAGAGGTAACACCGACAGACATATATTTTATACACGCTTCTGTAAACCGAGGCATCTGCTTCGATGCAGTGAGTTCGCATTACTACAAACAGCGCTTTCTCCAAATTCGACGCGTGCTGGAGTAAAATCCATTTACGTCATAAAACTGTCATAAATCCATGTCGATTAGGCAGTAGAAATCGCTGAATACCCCATAATAGGGCTGAATAAGTTCAAGATCAGATAAAAAAATTATCTGAAAATTCATTTTTTACTCGCTATGTCCTAATATTGTGACCAAACTACATTTAAACTCACTGTATGAATACAATTTACAAAACCATCAAGCGCAATGGCCTCAAAGCCATTGTCCTGGGTTTGATGCTCACCGGTTCGGGGTGGCTGAAAGCCCAGTTAACTGGTACCGTTACGGTAGGAACCGGCGGTACTTACAGTACATTCGGTGCTTTCGCAACTGCATTTAACGCTGCAGGTGTAAGCGGACCTTTAACAGTCAACGTAATTTCAAGCACCACAGAAACCGGAAGGGTAGCACTGATTCAGCCTGGCACCAACCCTACAACAAGCACCAACACAGTAACCATTAATGGCAATGGTTATACCACTAGCTACTCAGGTTTATCATCAACTCCTGAAGTTTTCTTGCTTGATGGTGCTGACTATTTCACTTTCAGCAACCTGATTATCCAAAACTCAGGTACAGCCACCAACATCATGGGGGTTCGTTTCACAAACAACGCTAATTATAACCGCATTTCACGCTGTACACTGCAGTTTTCGAACTTTAACTCGTTCGTGACAAGCGGTGGCGGTGCTTATGTGGTATTTGCAAACAGCACTTCTCTCAGCAACCTTTCAGGTGCAGCTTTTAGCGGCGGAAACGGCTGTTACAACGTAATCATCAACAACTTGATGCGTACTACCAACTTCAACAGTCCCGGTCCATGGGGTGGTATTTATGAATCACAAAACAGCAGCTTGTACTCATCCACTGCTTTCAACAACACATTCCGCAGCAATACCATCCAAAACTATTACTTATATGGTATCAACAGCAATTACTCCAACGGAACTGAAATTGTAGGCAATGACCTTAGCCGTGATAATAATAGTAGCGGAATGCCTAACAGCGCTCTGTACTCTCTGTACATGTTGTACAATGGATCTACCAGCCGTTCCAACAGAATTGACTCAAACAATGTGCACGATCTGCCTTTCCGGAATGCTGCGGTAACATCTGCCAACTCAACCAACTGGAATATTCAAATGGGAGTTGTTACAGGTACTTCTACCTACCCATCCTCTATCAAGGGCAACAAAGTCACCAACATTATGTCTAACACAGGTGGAAACCTGGGTATTTTCGCTCAGATAAATAACTTCTGTAACATCGATGATAACATTATTACCAACCTACGCAACAATGGTACTGGCACTAGCTTCACCGGTGGATACGTAAAAGGTATTTATTGCAATGGTGGTAATGATTTTAACATTCGCAGAAACACTATCCGTGATTGTCGTCCCAATGCATATTTTTCCGGTATCTACTGCTCAGGACAGACACCTAACTCATATGAAACTTCTATTTCTGACAACTACATTAAGAATAATATATCCACCAGTACAGCATACTCTTTCTATAACATGTATGGTATCTACTGTAACAATGGTTCGTGGAACAACAGCAGAAACACAATTGATGAATTGCAGCAGGGTGGCCCATACGGCTATGTATACTGTTTCTACACTGTAGCTGGAACAGGAAATCATTTGTGGTCTGCCAATATTGCTACACATACCCGTGGTGGCTATTACACATATGGATTTTATAGCAGTGCAAGCGGAACAGGTGAAGTATTATTTAAACAAAATACCCTTAACTTCAACGTAAGTGCAGGTTTTGGCTGGAACTACTATAACTACTTCACTTATGGCTTTGGCTCTGCCAAAACCACCTATGAAGGTAACATTTTCTATGACAACACATCATACTACTGGGGTTTCTATTTTGGAACCACCAATACCAATATGAAGTGGACCAATAACCACCTTTTTGCTCCATCCTCAGCTTGGGGTATGTACAGCTACTATCCTTCAGCCGGATTTGTTTATGACTACAATACATGGAGAACTTCCGGCGCAGGTGGCCAGATAGGTGACATATATGCCGATCCGCTGTTTACGAATGTGGGATCCCGTGACTTCCGCCCCCGCGAATTCTTGACCCAAAATAATGTTAATACAACCTCAAATGCGCCTACTGAAAACAATGGTAAAAACCGCAATAAGGTTAAATCTGACCGCGGGGCTGCTGAGAACTTCATGGACATTCAGGCGGTAAGTTCAGACCTTTCAGTACCTTCCAGCATTTGTGCAGGTTGGGAACAAAACGTAAATATCCAGGTTAGAAACCTTTACACCCAGGATACTGCCTACAACTTTAACGTAGCCTATTCATACACTGGTGGACCGAAAGTAACGAAGTCAGTAACAAAAAAATTATTGACCAACGATACCTGTATGGTTACTTTCAGTGTTCCAATTCGCGTAAATACCATTGGAAATGTGCGTGTAGTAGTATTCATCGATATTCCGGACGATAATAACGCCAATGATTCGTTTGTTTTCAATACGGTTGTTAAACCAGCACCCGGTGGAGGAAAATACAGCAAAGGAACAACACCTTCTACCGCCTTCTACCAGTTTGGCAAAGCCAATGATGTAACCCAGGTTAAACGCGCTGTTTATTACAATGTTAGCTCACCCAGCGCTTACACCAACGGTGATTACTGGGATGGCACTGGTTCGTCTACCGGTAAAAAATGGACAGCATCGGTTTATGCAGAAACCGTAAAAGGCACATTGCTCTCCGGCGCAGGCAGCATCAGCAAGCACGCTACCGGTACCAACGACCTGGAAGTTAAATTTGAAACTTCAAACACTGCCTATGAAGACAGCATGATTACCATGGTAACCAAAATCACTGATCTCAACAACGGATGTGATACCTTCATCAAGCGTAATGTTTTGATTTATCCTACTATCGTACCCGACTTCAAATACCCAAGCAAAATTTGTGACGGTGAAACTGTTCCTTTTGACCAGGCCAGCACTGTGCGCAGTGGTTCAATGGAATTTTTCTGGAACTTCGGTACAGGCGTTGCAGGTGATACATCAGGTGCTCCCTCACCCGTATTTACATTCCCTAAACCCGGTACCTACCGTGTGAAAATGTATGCAAAAACCCTGCCCTATGGTTTTGTATCTATTGACAGTGCAGACATTTTAGTAAGTCCTATTCCAACTGTTAAATTTACCAAGCTAAACGCATGCGAAGGCCAGGACCTTGTATTTACAAACCAAACTACACCTACCACCGGAGTTAATTCTAACTGGAACTGGGGTAATGGACAGAATAAAAACGATAACAATACTACCGTTAAATACAAATATTCCGCACCCGGATCATATCTGGTTACACTTACTGCCAACCTAAATGGTTGTATCGGTACCTCTAGCCAGCGCGTGTATCAGTTCCCTACACCTAAAGCTTCATTTAGCCAGGTATCGGGTTCTTGTGACAATGACGAATATAGCTTCATGAACAAAACCACCATTGCTTCAGGAACATTTGGTTCATACTGGAACTTTGGAGACAACACCTATTCAACTGAAGACGATACCAAGAAAACTTTTGGTACTCCCGGAAGCAAGAGTGTGAAACTGGTTGCTACCAGCGTATTTGGTTGCAAAGACAGTTCTGTTCAGAACATCGCAGTGCTTGAAAGCCCCAAGGTATCTTTTGTAAATTCACCGGCATGCTCACGCACAGCTACTGAATTCACCAATACCACGCCCACAGTAGGCGGTGCAGGTGGAACGGTTAAAACATATAACTGGAGCTTCGGTGACGGTGGTACTTCTATGTTAGAGAGCCCTTCACGCAGCTGGAGCGCACTGGGACCCAAAACTGTTATTTACAGCATTGAACTGATGAATGGATGTAAAGGTTCATTCACCAAAGAACTGACAGTAGGCATCCAGCCTAAGGCTTCTTTCACTGCACAGAATGTGTGTCTTGGCAAACCCATGACTTTCGACAACACCAGCACATGGCCTCAGGGCGATATCAGCTGGTTGTGGAACTTCGGTGACGGTACCACTTCTACCTCATCTAAGCCTGTTCACACCTATAACAAATCGTTCTCACCAAACGTAACCCTGTATGCAAGCATCGCAGGCGGTTGCACCGATTCTATGGTTATTCCCGTGAACATCTTTGAAGGACCCCGCACTTGTGATTTCACTGTAAATACCGATTACGCTTATGGCTTCCGCGGTGTGAAACTGAATCCTTTGAACGCATCTACCGGTGTAGCAGGCGGTCAGGACAAAGTTGAATACAACTGGATCTTCGCAGGTGGTGGTACCAACAAAACCAGTGGTGTTAATGCTGAAACCCAGTACGACTTCCAGGCTGACGGTTCTTATGACGTAACCATGCGTGCAAGGTCTACTACTGCTCCTTTCTGCGAGTGCAGCATCACCAAGAAAGTGGTTATGAACCGCGCTGCCGTTAAGGATCTGGAAACTACCGGTGTGGCAGTATTCCCCAACCCCAACAACGGTCAGTTTAACCTGTCTGTGAAGAGCAGCTTCGGCAAAAACCTGAACATTGTTATTACCAACATGTCAGGTGCTGTAGTAAAACAAATCAGCACAGAAAACAATGGCCTGATCAGCATCAACAGCGGTAATCTTTCAGACGGTGTTTACATGGTACGTGTAAGCTCCGGTGAAAACACTGCAGTTCGCAGAATCACCATCAGCAAGTAATTGCTGTAAACCATAAAAAAAGGCACCCTGATGGGTGCCTTTTTTTATTGCCATGCTTCGACAGGCAACGGACTTGTCACCCTGAGTTTATCGAAGGGTCAAGGTCGTTATCATGCTTCGACAGGCTCAGCATGACAATTTGGTCAGCATGGCAATTTGCTCAGTATAACAACAGATTCAGCAGTGAAAGCCAGATTAACGAGAAGAATAATTAAAAAGCCCCGCTGTTTGGCGAGGCTTTTTAATTATTTAGAAAAAGGGCTCTGTTACCCCTTTTTTTCATATTCTTTGGCTTTGGCTTTGGCTTTTGCGATGCTGATATTGAGCTCCTCGCTGTCTTTCTTATGGTCTACCTTAAGCTCACTGCTTTCCTTGAGATTCCCTTTCAGCACTTCTTCGGCCAATGGTTCTTCCAGGTATTTCTGCAAAGCGCGTTGCAATGGACGTGCCCCAAAATCAGGATCAAAGCCCTTATTGGCCAAAAAGTCTTTGGCGGCTTTGGTAAGACTTATATTGTATCCCAAATCTGAAATACGCTTCAGCATTTTTGCCATGCGAAGGTCCAGGATATGAATAATTTCATCCTTACCTAGGCTGTTAAATACAATGATATCATCAACACGATTCAGAAACTCAGGTGAAAAAAACTTCTTCAGCTGGGTTTCAATAACCTGCTTGCTTTCCTTGTCACGTGAAGCCTCCTTGTTGCCTGTAGCGAATCCTACACCTGTACCAAAATCTTTCAGGGTTCTGGAACCTATATTGGAAGTCATAATGATTACAGTATTACGGAAATCAATCTTGCGACCAAGACTATCGGTCATTTGTCCTTCATCCAATACCTGCAATAGCAGATTAAACACGTCAGGGTGTGCTTTCTCAACCTCATCAAACAATATTACACTGTAGGGTTTGCGGCGTACTTTTTCGGTGAGCAATCCACCCTCTTCGTAGCCCACATAACCAGGAGGCGCTCCTACAAGCCTGCTTACGGAAAATTTTTCCATGTATTCGCTCATATCGATGCGAATCATGGCATCATCTGTATCAAATAAAAATTCAGAGAGCGCCTTGGCAAGTTCTGTTTTACCCACGCCTGTCGGCCCCAGGAAAATAAACGAACCGATGGGCCTATTGGGTTCCTTGAAGCCCGCGCGCGTACGCTGAATGGTTTTGGTGAGCTTTTCTACAGCTTTATCCTGCCCTACCACACGCCCTTTAATGGTGTCGGCCATTTTAAGAAGACGCCTGCTTTCATCTTCAGCCATGCGCTTCACGGGTATTCCTGTCATCATACTCACCACATCAGCGATATCGTCTTCTGAAACCGTAAATTTCTCGTGGGCAGACTGTGCTTCCCATTGGGCTTTAGCCGTTTCAAGCTCTTCAAGTAACCGTTTCTCATCATCACGGAGCTTGGCGGCCTCCTCAAAATTCTGGCTTTTCACCACCCGGTTTTTCTCCACTTTGATTTCCTCGATACGGCCTTCCAAAGTAACGATTTCTGAGGGCACATGAATATTGCTGATGTGAACACGCGCGCCCGCTTCATCCAGTATATCAATGGCTTTATCGGGCAAATGCCTGTCGCTCATATAGCGAACACTCAAATCAACGCATGCTTTAACAGCTTCGGGCGTATATACCACATTATGGTGCTCTTCGTATTTATCGCGAATATTATTCAGAATCTCTACACTCTCTTCGGGTGTAGCAGGTTCTATCATTACCATCTGAAAACGACGTTCAAGGGCACCGTCTTTTTCAATATACTGTCGGTATTCATCGAGGGTGGTTGCGCCAATGCATTGAATTTCGCCACGTGCCAGTGCCGGTTTAAACATGTTGCTGGCATCAAGCGAACCGCTGGCACCGCCCGCACCTACAATGGTATGAATTTCATCAATGAACAATATTACATCGTCGGCCTTTTCCATTTCCATCATCAGCGCTTTCATACGCTCTTCAAACTGCCCACGGTATTTGGTGCCTGCTACCATGCTTGCTATATCCAGGCTTACCACACGCTTATTGAACAGTACACGGCTCACCTTGCGCTGAATGATGCGCAGGGCAAGACCTTCGGCAATAGCGGTTTTACCCACGCCGGGTTCGCCAATCAGCACGGGATTATTTTTTTTACGGCGGCTAAGAATCTGGCTCACCCGCTCAATTTCCTTTTCACGACCTACGATAGGATCCAGCTTACCTTCTTCCGCAGATTTGGTGAGGTCCCTGCCAAAGTTATCGAGTACCGGTGTTTTACTTTTCCCTTTGCGGGCTTCAGTGGCTTTCTGTTCCTCGCGGTAGAAATCCTCCGGATTATCCTGATCTTCTCCCGGATTTACTGCCCTTGGTGTTTGTGTATCCACGCCCTCTTCCAAAGCAGCCTTGAATATATCGTAAGTAATACCAAAATGTGCCAGCACCTTCGATGCAGTATTGTCCTCATCGCGAAGAATGCTCAGCAGCAGGTGCTCGGTGCCTATTAGGTCTGTTTTAAAAATCTTGGCCTCCAGATAGGTTATTTTCAGGGCTTTTTCAGCCTGTTTGGTCAAGGGAATATTGCCCAAATTGGTAGTACGGTTTGCTGTAGACTTAATGGTATCTTCAATAGATTTTTTAAGCCTGATGGTATCAATATCAAGCAGGCGAAGCGTTTGCAGTGCTTTTCCCTCTCCTTCCCTTATAATGCCGAGCAATAAATGCTCACATCCAATGTAATCATGCCCCAGCCTAATGGCTTCTTCCCTGCTGAATTGTATGACTTCCTTTACCCGTGGTGAAAATTTGGCTTCCATGTAATTGTTCCCTTATTACAAAATTAATATCAATTGATGTTTAAAAAAGATGACTAACGCACAAACGGTAAGTCTGTGTATTTAAATATACAGATGTCAAATTTTACGCCAAAAGTGAATTCCCATGCCCTGTATGACAAACTGCCATTGAATTTGAGTTATGCACCATTCATCCACGGGGGATGTTCAAAAATAATACTGCGCTATATCGATTTTACCGGAAGTAAAAAACATAATTTTGTTAGTTCTATGGACACCGGCAACAACACAAACCGCAAACGCAAGAACACTCCTGTATTACCTGCTGATTATCAGGGGCGCGTTCCTCCCAATGCACGTGACCTTGAAGAGGCGGTGCTTGGTGCCATGATGCTGGAAAGTGAAAAGATCAATGAGGTTATTGACATTTTGTCAGAAGCACATTTTTACGCACCTGAGAACAAGGTGGTTTTTAGGGCTATAAGTGCCTTATATCAGGAAGGCAAAACTGCAGTTGACCTGCTCACCGTAAATAATTATCTGCGTTCCACAAATGAGTTAGAACTTATTGGCGGCAGTTATTACCTGGCGATGCTCACCAATAAGGTTTCAAGTGCTGCCAATATTGCTTTCCACGCAAGGATCCTCACCCAAAAAATGATCCAGCGCGAGCTGATTCGGGTTAGCGGTGAAATTGCCCATGATGCATTTGACGATTCAGAGGATAGTTTTATATTGTTGGATGAGAGTGAGCGTAAGCTTTACGAAATAAAGAACAACGGCCTGAAACGCAATTTTCAGGATATTGATACGCTGGTCAACCGTGCCTTAAAAGACCTTGAAGAGCGCAGCAAAACTGAAACAGACGGTATTACGGGGGTTGCCTCCGGATTCTCTGACTTGGATAGGATTACAGCAGGATGGCAGCCCAGTGATTTGATTATCCTGGCAGCGCGACCTGCCATGGGTAAAACAGCCTTCGCGCTTTCACTGGTTAGAAATGCTGCCGTTGATTTTAAAAAATCAGTGATGATTTTTTCGCTAGAAATGGCCGATGTGCAGCTGGTAAACCGTCTTATCAGTGCTGAAGCGGAAGTGGCGGCAGATAAAATCAGAAAGAGCGATCTCACTGAACAGGAATGGCAGCGTCTTCACAGTAAAACTGTGAGTCTCAGCCAAAGTAAAATCTTCATTGATGATACGCCTCAGCTGAATATTTTTGATTTGAACGCCAAGTGCCGCAGGGTACATTCCCAGCATGGCCTGGATATGGTTGTTGTTGATTATCTTCAGTTATTGAGGCATGAAACCAAAGGACAGGGCAACCGCGAACAGGAAATTGCCTTCATATCACGTTCTCTCAAAGGTTTGGCAAAAGAACTCAGTGTTCCAGTTATTGCGCTGGCTCAGCTAAGCCGTGAGGTCGAAAAAAGGAACAATAAGCGTCCTCAGCTCTCCGATCTGCGTGAATCGGGCTCTATTGAACAGGATGCAGATATGGTAATGTTCCTGTACAGGGATGAATATTACCAGAAAACGGCTGGTGGTGGCAATGAAACTGTCCAGAAAGGTCCCGATGCTTACAATGATTATGGTGTGGATGGGCTCACCGAAATTCTGATTGGTAAAAACCGCCATGGTGCCGTGGGTTCTGCTTTCACTAAGTTCATTAACTACTACAGCAAGTTTGTTGATTTAACTCCCGAAGAACGGGTACTGATTCAAAGCCAGAACAACAACTACGATAGCGGATATGCACATGAGCCTGCTACACAAACGTTGCCGAGCAAAATGAACAACGCTTCAGACATGCTGTTGGATGACGATAACCGGGACAGCTGGAATCACCTGGGAGGCTCGGGTGCCAATATTGTAGAGGATAACGACGATTTTTAACCCATAAAAAAACCCTGACTATGTCAGGGTTTTCACATCAAAATACATACACTGTATTATTCTTCTGCATCGGAAGATGCCGGAATCTTCACAGCGATGATTTTATCTTTGCCATCGGAGGTTTTACCTTCAATGGTTATGGCTCCACGCAGTGATTTCAAGGTAGCAACCGTTCCCTGCACACTGTAAACAGGCTCGTTGTTTATGTTAGTAATGAAAAATCCTTCAGTAATGCCGGCATCTTTTAAAACACCTTTACCCACCGTTTTAACTTTCACAGCGTTTTTCAGACCCAGTGTCTGTCTTTCCTCCCGGGTTGCATTTTCAAATTCCACACCAAGTAATGCGGCAGTGTTTTGAGGTGCTGCAGACTCGATGGCGGTCTTGCCACTTTCACTGAGAAGCACCGCATTCACGTCCATGGTAGATGATTTGCGTCGTAAGGTGATTTTTACTTTATCACCGGGGCGGCTCTTGCCAATCTCCTCCTGCAGGCGGCTGCTGCTGTTTACCTCTGCATCATTTATCTTCAAAATCACATCCCCTTTTTTAACGCCGGCTTTCTTTGCGGCTCCGTCATCTATAACGTCTGCAACAAAAACACCTTTCAGATCAGGAAAACCTTTCTCATCAGCCAGTTGCTGATTAACATCCTGAATAGATACTCCCAGTAAACCACGCTGAACTTTGCCGTATTTCATAAGGTCGTTTACTACTTTTTTAACCAGGTCTACAGGAATAGCAAAGGCATACCCGGTGTAGGAGCCTGTTTCTGATGCAATGGCAGTGTTTATACCTATTAGCTCTCCGGCTGTATTGACCAAAGCACCGCCTGAATTACCCGGATTTATGGCCGCATCCGTCTGAATAAAATTCTCGATGGCATATTTGTTACCCTTGCTCCGTATAAGGTCAATATTGCGTCCCATGGCACTCACAATACCCATGGTTACAGTACTTTCAAGATTAAACGGATTCCCTACGGCTACAACCCATTGTCCCACCTTTACACCACCACTGCTGCCCAGTTTCATGAAAGGCAGTCCGCTTTCACCGATTCGCAACAATGCAAGGTCTGTATTTTTGTCAGTCCCAATAATTTCTGCCAAATACGTTCGTTTGTCATTCAATACAACTTCCACCTTGGTAGCGCCTTCCACTACGTGATTGTTTGTAACAATATAACCATCATCACTCAAAATCACGCCACTGCCTGAAGCTGCCCTCGGGCCCGGGTTATCAAATCTGAAACCCGGATTCTGAAAGAAATCGAAAGGGTCTGCGGGGGCGGACTGACTCTTTTCGTTGCTTACACTGCCAATAGTGGTTTTAATATGTACCACAGCAGGTGTTGCAATTTCTGCCACGCCGGCAAAATCGAATGCAGGAACCGGATTCGTTCCGGCATATCGCGCCAGTTGTGCACTGTTTTGCTGTTTAAGTTCAATGGTATCATCGGCAGAAATCCTTGTTATGACTGCAACTGCACCGAGAGACACCAAACCTCCCAAAGAACCTGCCAATAGCAGGCCCATCCATTTTGATCTGTTCATTTGCTTTTCCATCATATTTCTTCAATCAAATTTTGTTCCGAACTTCTAACTTCAAATCGCATGCATTTCTTGTATTTTTGAGGCAGGTATTTACCCTTTTCGATGTAAGAGTATTAACTGTCTGTGAAATGTCTGAAACTGCACAAAGCAAAGACCACGAGCTACTGGACCGGATACGATCCGGTGACAGGAGTGCTTTGGTCAATATTTATAAAAGCCAATACAGCATGATACGCAGTTATGTCATTAAAAATCAAGGTCGCGAAGAAGATGCGGAAGATCTTTTGCAGGATGCACTTATTGTGCTTTGGCAAAAAGTACAGCAAGGAAATTTTGTTCTAAGCAGCAAGCTCAGTACCTATATGATGGCTATATGTAAGAACTTATGGCTAAAGAGACTCGGTAAATTGCAAAAAATGGATCGTGAAGACAAAATTTTACCTCATCTGCATGTATGTGCTGACAATTTTTCAGAGGTGTCAGATTTTAAACACCTGCAAAAAGCCCTGGATGAGATTGGAGATACCTGCAAACAGATTCTTATGATGTTTTATTTTGACGGAAATGACATGGAACAAATTGCCCGTAAAATGCAGTTTGCGAATGCAGATACCGCTAAAGCTAAGAAATATCAGTGCTTTAAAAAACTGGAGACCCTTATAAAAAGCCGTTTCACCAAATCTGATTTTATTTCATGAATGAATTTGACCCGCATACCGACCTGATTGACCGCTACTTACGTGGCGAACTGCAGGGTACCGAACTTGAGGTATTCATGACAAAAATGCAGACAGATAATTCGTTTAAACAGCAGGTAGAGAATCAGGAAAAAACGGCTGCAGCTGTCTATGCCTTCGGACAGGCAGAAATGAAGCAGTATCTAAGGCAAAAAATAAGACACAAAGGATTATTCCGGCTTAGCAATAAAACCTGGTATTTTGCCGCTGCTTCGGTGATGCTAATAGCTTTTTCTGCGGCCATTATCATATGGAAACTAAATTCCGGATTGAAACCAGGGGATACCAGCACTGCAGAGACAATAAAAACTACCGATTCCTCCAAAAAACAGACACCCGAATTGGTAGCCAAGGAAGGTGGTATTAAAAAGGTAAATCCTGATACCGCAGGAAATATGGAAATTATTGTTCAGCCCAACGAAGAAGTTCTAACGGCAATTGAGACAGATGACGCCGGAAGTGCCGCACAGGCAGCTGATCCGGAGCCAATAATTATTGCTTCCAATGTGCAGGCAGTTGCGATAGTACTAAACAATCCTATGGATGCTCAGAAATCGCTGAAATCTGAGGCTATGGAAATGAAACGAGCACGATCAGTTGAAACAGAGGCACAACCTAGTGCCACAGGCCAGACTGCTAATGCTGGTAAGGCAAGTCCCACGGAAAATCCAAGCAGGGAATACAAGCAAACCGAACAGATTAAAAGCAAAAAAACAGCCGTACGTTTTTCCCTCACTTTCTGTGAAACACCACGCAATAAGCCCATGCTGGAAATCGACAAACACAACGACGTGTACTTTGTACGCTGTTTTGATATTGTGTACGGTAACCCCTTGGTATATGAATGGCAAAACAGGTATTTTCTACATAGCGGATTTAAAACCTATGAACTTAAAAATCTTCCGGCCATAAACGGACAGAAGGCTGCTGCAGAAGAAATAACAGAAGTAACAGACCCGGTGATATTAAAATTGATAGGCCAATGAGTATTCCATTTGTTAAATACCAAGGCACGGGCAATGACTTCATTCTGATTGATGCCAGAAACGGCATACCATCCGGTATGGATGTTGCAGGACTATGCCACCGCCATTATGGCATAGGCGCTGATGGACTAATGTATCTGACTTCAGAAACTGGTTATGATTTTGGCATGGTTTACTACAACAGTGACGGGAAAATTAGCTCTATGTGCGGAAATGGTGGTCGCTGTATAGCCCATTTTGCTCATAATCTGGGACTGGGAAAAGCAGGAGAATTGCACTTTTTGGCAGTTGATGGCCCCCATTATGCCACAGTCTCCGAGAATATGGTTGTTCTGCAAATGAAGAATGTTACAACTTGGGAAATGCGCAATGAGCACAATATTATTGTAAATACGGGCTCACCCCATTATGTTAGTTTTATTAAACAAAAACCTGAATCATTTGATTTGATAGGCTTTGCTCATAGCATTAGATACGGTCATGAATTTTCGGCAGAAGGCATCAATGTAAATATAGTAATGACTGAAGGTAATATATTGCACATGCGCACGTATGAGCGCGGTGTTGAAGCCGAAACCCTCAGCTGTGGAACAGGTGTTACCGCCGCGGCTCTGTCGCATGCTATACTAAACAAAGCGCAAAGCCCACTATTCATTCAAACTCCCGGTGGTGAGCTCTCTGTATCTTTTGTCGTCGGCGATGATGGCTTTTCCAATATTAATTTGATGGGTCCCGCAACCCGTGTATTCAGCGGAATCCTGTAAAAAAAACTGCCGATCATACAATGACCGGCAGTTTATTGTAATGTAGCTTTTGCTTTATTTGACTACGTTAAACTTAATACTGTTGCTGCCTTCTTTTCCGCTAACACGAACGAAATAGTTACCAGCAGGCAATGCAGCAGTATTGAGCTGAAGGGTATTGATACCTGCAGACAGCATGGGCTGTTTCTGCTGGTAGCGTTTACCATCCATGCCGTAAATCTCAATGTTAACTTTTTCATTTGACACTGTGCGGAATGAAACATTCAACTGATCAACGGCTGGGACAGGCCATGCTTTAAGGGAAGTATAGGTATTGGCAATACGCTTTGTTCCGGTGGTCAGGCTCATGCTTTGGTAGTAACCGCGTCCATGCGTACCAATGTACAGCTTCATACCCTCCCAAGGTTTCCACTCATAACCCCGAATTTCAAACACTGGCGTACGTGCCATGCCATTGTTGGCTTCTGCCCAGTTGGTGCCGCCATTTTCTGTCATAAATACACCCAAGTCGGTACCAATAATGATACGGTTGGGGTTGTCTATGTCAATCACAGCGTCATACACCGGCATTTTGGGTAAATCTCCTGTAATGTTTGTCCATGTTGGCACAGCGTCCAATGCATTTTTGGTTTCCATTACATAGGTTACATCACCATAACCGCCAAGGGAAACCACTACATGGTTTTCATTGGCCTGATCCACGTTTACCGAAGTAACAACACGTGAACCTGCACCGGTAGGTGTAATCGTTTTAATGTCAATACCCTGTGGTATATCATTTATACCTGGATTGGCAGCCACAGTAAATTTAGCTGCATTCAAACCACCCAATCTGAACAACTTACCTGATTTGGCTATGAACAGATAATTACCATCCGGGGTATAATCCATTTCCAGTATGCGATCATTGCCAAGGTTAGCAGCTACGCGGAACCAGTTTACATCATCAATAAAGTTGGTAGGATTTATAGCAACCCATACCTCTGAATTACGCGCCAGGAAGAGCCGTGAGGTAGTGTCATTGGCTTCCCATAAAGTGAAATGGGTATTAAAATCAACATCTGTAGGATTAGCGGCAGCATCATCCGGCTTGATGCGATCATCCCAGAAGGAAGAGCTGGACTGACCGCTATTGCCTGTTCTTGCGATGCGACCATAATAAGTACTCACAAATATGGTCTTGGGATGGAATTTTGAAAACTCCACATCAAAACCATCTCCTCCGTAAATTTCAATGGCTGTTTTTGAAGGTACACCATTTATACTGTTACCTGAAAAGTTAATAAGCTGGGTTCCATTATCTTGAGAACCACCTACGATATGACCAAGGCTGTTTGCGGCCACATTGTAGCACTGGAATGTAGTGAAATTACGATTCATACGTGTCCATATCGCTCTGTCTTTACTGCCAAACAAACCACCATCCGAGCCAATCAGCATCAATGGAGGAGTCTGGCGGGTATCGAACTGAATGATATGCTTATCGGCATGCACATATCCATTGTTCCAGGGCGCATCAAACATAGAGGCAATCTCTGTGAAGCCATTCACGTTATCCCATACAGCCATGGATACACCACCCAAATAAACTCGGTTTTTGTTAAGTGGATCTACGGCAGCTACGTTATCGTAGTAACCCTGACCGGTTCCCATGATATCAGTAACGGAGCTGTAGTATACAATCTGAGACCAGGTAGCACCTCCATTGGTTGTGCGCCATACGCCATTTAAACGGGTTTGTGCGTTTTGAAGATAAACGTAGTTTGGATCTTCTGGTGAGATGGCGATAGCTACGCGGGCTGAAGGACCACCGTAGGAAACCTGGGTAAAGCTGCCGCCATTTGCATCGCTTTTGAATACTGAACCGTTGGAGAAACTTGCCCATGCAATGCCGTTTTTATCAATTTTAACTTCAAGGCAGGCACCACCGCGTTGTTGAACAGGTGCGCCATTATTGGTAATAAGAAAAAGGCCGCTTTGCGTTCCCACATAAAGTTTGTTGCCAAAAGCCGCCATGGTGTTACATGCCGTGAAACGGTTGTCTGATGCATTTGCAATTTTGGAGAAAGCAGTACCGGCAGGGTTGGTACTTTTAAACAGTCCACTGCCGATGAATGCAGGAGAACCATTACGTGTTCCCGACAGGTTTGTGAAACCACCTTCGCCTGTACCATAATATATGATACCATCGTCTGTTTGGGCAATGCAGGTTACATTCAAATTTTCTGCTTTGTCATTTACAGGCACCCAACTGGATCCGGATGTGTTGCTGCGGAAAAGTCCGCCGCTCACACCACCCATAAACCACAGGTGATTTGAGTCTCTGTGCAGAAGCAGGGCACGGCAGCGACCACCAATATTGTCAGGGCCCATATTGGTCCATTGCAGAGAAGCACGGCGCAACAGACTCAGGCGATCGGCCTGGGCAATGGCGGCTTCAACCCATTCGGGTTCAATGGTTCCAGTTTTAGGGTTCGCGCGCAGCATCTTCAAATAATCCAGCGCCGGACCAATTTCTTCATCTTCTTTAGATTCTTCCGTCATCCATTTTTCAAACGAGGGTTTTACCAAAAAGGAATTCCCTGAAAACCAGGCTGTGCCGGCCATCAGCGTAAGCGCTGAAGAAAACAGAAGTGCATTTTTAAACTTCATAAAAAGGTAATGTTCTTTATAGTCCGCTAATTTACAGCCACTTTATCAAAACACAACCACGAAACCCATCAATTTTTTCAATGATGTCAAAATCATGACAAGTATCTTACATCATAAACAATTGGCGGATAGGCTGAAGCAGCTTAAAGCACGTGCTTTTCTGCGTGGTAAGAGCTTCTTACCATAGGACCGCTTTCAACGTGCAGGAATCCCTTTGCCAGCCCTGCTGTTTCCCATGCTTTAAATTGATCGGGATGAACAAATTCAGCGACCGGCAAATGCATTTTTGTGGGTTGCAGGTATTGCCCCAGGGTAAGCACATGGCATTGATTTGCATGCAGGTCATCCATAAGTTGCAGCACCTCTTCCGGTGTTTCGCCACAACCCATCATGGCACCACTTTTGGTTCTGAGGCCATATTCGGCGGTACGTTTTATCTGTTCCAAACTCCGGCTATATTTGGCCTGTGGCCTTACAATTCTGTAAAGTCTTTCTACCGTTTCCATGTTGTGGCTAACCACATCAGGCCTTTCATCCAGCACCATGTAGAGCAAATCCCATTGTGCTTTAAAGTCCGGAATTAATGTCTCTATCGTGGTTTCGGGATTCTGCCGTTTCACCTCGCGTATGGTGGCTGCCCAAACACTGGCACCTTTGTCCTTAAGCTCGTCGCGGTTTACGGAAGTAATCACACAATGCTTCACCCCCATCAGCTTCACGGCCTCGGCTACACGATATGGTTCATCAATATCATATTCGGTGGGGCGCCCGGTGGCTACGGCACAAAATGAACAACTGCGTGTGCATATATTGCCCAGAATCATGAAGGTGGCAGTTCCTGCACCCCAGCACTCGCCCATATTTGGACAACGGCCATCCTCACAAATAGTGTGAAGCTTATTCTCCTTTACAATACGCTTGACCCGTGTATAGTTTTCGCCGGTAGGCAAAGCAATTTTCAACCAGGAAGGTTTGGAAGGCCGGCGTTCTTTCTCGGCAGATATGACAGGTAACTCCAGCAAGGTTTGAAACAGTGGGACTAACCTCCCAATCCAAATGCAAAATTAATATAAAAGGAAGACAATACACTTTTATTGAGCACACCGTTGTGTAAAATGGGCAGTTTTTTAGGAAAAGCTTCCACACGTCCACCCAGTGTCAGCGTGTTTACGTCCCCGCGATAATTAGCCCATTGAAAATCGAGCCCGCCCTGCCAGGTTAAACCAGGGATTATTTTACCTTCGGAGAAACCTTCAGAAAATCCGGCTCGACCGGCAATTTCTGTAGTTTTGTGAATGTCAGGATCATACCGCACATTGGTAAAATATTCGTTTCCGAAGGGATCTACCTGAAGTATGGTAACATACACTGGCCAAACATAAGCCAGCGTTATGCCCGGACCGGAAGTAAGATTCAAACCGATTGCTCTTCTGTCTGTTCTTTCACTCAGTAAATAGGTATAAAGTAAACCAGGCCGGAAAGTCCAGACATAATTCACTTTATCTACTTTATATGTTCCTGCATTTTGGAAGACAGTATTCACAACAGCCACCTCTCGGGGATGCTGAATATTACCTGCATCCAAATAAAAACCTGAAGGCTTTATCGAGACTGTATTGAGTGCATTGGGGCTTTTGTCGTTTCGAAAAGATGCGGACACACCAAACCGAGATAGCCCTAAACCCAAGGAGTGGCTAACATCAGGCTGAGCTGAAAGAGAGATTGCCATCAGGCTGAGAATGAAGAAAAACCAGATCCTCATCTATACAAAGGTAGTAAAAATGAGAAGGTGGATTTTCCCATTTTCATCACAATATGACAAAAACTGAATTTTAGACACAATTTTAACCCCACTTTCACCCACTTTTAAAAAAGTATTGTATTTACAAGGGTTTTGACTATTTTTGCTGAATAATTAATCATCTCATTGTGAAAATAACCCACAATAAAACCGAATTTAATACCGTTATGTGGATAACTGGTGTTTAAAAAGGGTAAAAAGTGGGAAAAAGTGGGATTTTTAGTTTTTATTTAGCAGACGGAATTCCAAACCTATGTCCGGATTGATTGGCGAGTATGTATGTAAGCTTGATGAGAAAGGCAGATTGTCTTTACCATCGAGGCTTCGTGCGCAGTTTCCTGAAAGCGCAGGAAACACACTTGTTGTCAACCGGGGATTTGAAAAGTGTCTCGTTCTTTACACCCGAGAAGACTGGTCGGAAGAAACCGGTAAGCTGACCGCGGTCGATGACTTTTTGAGCCCTGAAATTCGCCGTTTTAAACGAATTTTCACCAACGGTGCAAACCTGGTTCAGATTGACAACGCCCAGCGGGTTCTGATTCCTAAAAAACTTTGCGAATACGCCGAACTTACTGATGAGGTAGTTCTTAGTGCGTATGGCAACAAAGTGGAAATCTGGAGCCGTTCTAATTATGAAACCGAGCTTTCGGTGGATTCAGATGAACTCAGCAAACTGGCGCAATTCTTTCATCAGCAGCAATCGGGAAACAGAAAAGAGCCATGAAGTTTGGAATGAAACCGTATGCAACATGCAAGAATATCACGTACCCGTACTGCTGAATCCCAGTGTTGACGCACTGGTGCATGACCCTAACGGAGTCTATGCAGACGCCACTTTTGGAGGTGGTGGGCATTCGCGTGCTATTCTTAAAAAGCTTTCAGCTAAAGGTAAATTGATTGCCTTCGACCGCGATGATGAAGCCCTGGCCAACGCCCCGGACGACAAGCGATTCACACTGATAAACCACAACTTTAGGTTCATTAAACAGTTCATGCGCTATGGCAAAATGATGCCTATTTCGGGTATGCTGGCCGATCTTGGCATTTCATCGCACCAGATCAATGTGGGCGAGAGAGGATTTGCCCACCGCCTGGAAGGTCCGCTGGATATGCGCATGGATAAAAAGTCTGTTCTCTCTGCAGCTGATATTATAAATACGTATCCCGAAGACAAACTGAAACACATTTTCAAAATGTGGGGAGAAATCCCAAATGCAGGCCGTCTCGCATCTATCATTTGCCAGAGTCGCACCGGACAATATATATACACAAACGAGCAGTTCAAGAAAACAATAGCACCATGCACACCCAAAAACACACCGGCCAAATACCTGAGTCAGGTTTACCAGGCACTGCGCATTGAAGTGAACGGGGAAATGCAGGCTTTGGAAGCTTTGCTTAAGGCTTCAGCAGATTGCATAGGCAGTGGCGGGCATCTCGTTGTTATCAGTTACCACAGTCTCGAGGACCGCATGGTAAAAAACTTTCTTCAAACAGGAAATTTTGATGGTGACAGACAAACCGACATGTATGGCAATGTTGAACGCCCCTTTGACCCCGAACCCAATAAAGCGATAGTACCGGATGACCTTGAGATAAATGCAAACAACCGGGCACGCAGTGCAAAAATGAGAATAGGAGTAAAACGATGAACACAGAAATGGAACCCTTGGAGTCAACCGATGAACCCTCAGTTCATTCCCAGCCTGAAAGCCAAGAGCAGCAGGAAACTGCAGGTATCTGGTCGTGGGTGAAATTTGGGCTCATGGCATTTGGACTCATGTTGTTTTACATCTACAACCAGCACCATGCAAACAAAGCGCTGAGAGCCAAAGACAAACTAATCAAAGAACTTAAAGAACTGCACAGCGAGAAAATCAGCCTGGAAAGCGAGATCACCAATGCGAGTAAACAGAGTGAGATTGCTAAAAAAGTGGAAGCCGGGGGGCTGAAAGAACTGAATGTACCACCCGTAAAAATCGAAAATCATGTCAAAGCAGGAAAACGCTAGGGTAAATACACGCAGGGCCATTCTGCTCAGGACATATCTCGTATTCGGGATTGTTTTGGTATTTGGGTTTTCCGTATTATTCGCAGCGGCCAGGCTGCAACTTGGATCTGATGAAGAATTCAGCAAGGAAATGCAGCAAAAAAACACACGTACAATTGATGTCAAGGCCATACGCGGCAATATTTATGCGGCAGATGGCAGCTTACTCGCTACATCGGTTCCCCGCTACAACATCGTTTTTGATGCCATGGCAGATGGCCTGACCAAAGACACCTTCCGGAAGTACATTGACAGCCTCTCTTTACTTATGGCTACTGAATTTAAAGACAAAAATCAGGCCGGCTGGAAGAACTATTTCACCCAATTAAAAAACAACAAATCAAGATATGCGCTGGTTGTGAAAGACCAGGGCTATGATGTTATAAAAAAGATTAAAAACTGGCCTCTTATTAGAAAAGGAAAATTCAAAGGCGGTTTTTGGTTTGACGAACAGGGAAAACGACTGTATTTCATGGGTGACCTTGCCAAAAGAACCATTGGTTACAGCAAGGATGGTGTGTATGTGGGCCTGGAAGGAGCATTTGACAGCCTTTTAAGAGGCACCAACGGACAGCGCATGGAAAAACGAATGCCCGGAAATATCTGGCGTCCTATGGAAAATGCAAAAATTAAGGATCCCGTGAATGGCTACGATATCGTAACCACGCTCGATGTAAACCTTCAGGACGTGGCGCAGAATGCATTGCAAAGGGTATTAGCCACAAACGAAGCAGACCATGGATGTGCTGTAGTAATGGAAGTAAAAACGGGTGCCATTAAAGCTATGGCAAACCTGAAACGCAATGAAAAAGGCGGATATGAGGAAGTACTTAATTATGCTGTAAATGAGTTTGAAGAACCGGGGTCTACTTTCAAATTGGTTTCGGCAATGGCATTGCTTGAGGACGGCTATGCCAAACCAACCGACAGTGTAAATGTGCAGGGCGGTGAAGTAAAAATGTTTGGAGAAACCATGAAAGATGCCACCAAACCCAATAAAAACATACTTACCCTGCAGGAGAGCTTCGAAAAATCCAGCAATGTGGGCATCAGCAAACTTGTGCTGAAACACTTCGGCAAGCAACCTGAAAAATTTGTCAATCATGCATTGCGGCTTGGATTAAATTTTAAACCAGAATTTGACATACAAACCCCTAATAATCCGCTCATTAAAACTAAAAAATCAAAGAACTGGTACAACACTACCCTGCCCTGGATGAGTATAGGCTATGAAACAAAAATCTCGCCGTTGCAGATGCTGATGTTGTATAATGCAATTGCCAATAATGGCAAAATGATGCGGCCTTACATGGTAAGTGAAATCAGACACGAAGGAAGACTTATTAAAAACATAGCCCCTGAAATCGTTAATGAAAAAATATGCAGCGACAAAACCCTGGCAGCCCTGAAAAGTATGATGGAAGGAGTGGTTGACCACGGAACGGCAACGAACCTGAAAAACCCAAACTATTCAGTAGCGGGTAAAACAGGCACGGCAAAAATCGCCAAAGGAAAAACTTATGAAGATGGCAGCTATAAAGCCTCATTTGCAGGTTATTTCCCGGCATCTAATCCCCAATATACAATTATTGTTGTCATCAACGAACCAAAAAAAGGCATCATATACGGAGCTTTGGTGGCCGGGCCGGTGTTTAAAGACATAGCCGATAAAATCTATAGCAGCTCGCTAAAAATACAGCCTGTAGCGGCAGCAAACGGCGACCCCCAGATGCCATCCATCCTGAAAGGTAACAGTGTAAAAACCCGTCAGGTACTGAATACTCTGAACATCAGCTCTACACTCGATAGTAACAAACAAAGTGAATGGATAACCGGCGAAAAAAAGGGGTTTTCCGTATTGCTTAAGTCGTCAACAATCCGTGAAGGTCAATTGCCTGATTTTAAAGGCATGGGGCTTCGCGACGTTATAGTCTGGCTGGAACAAAACAAAATAACCGTGAGCAGCGAAGGCTACGGCCACGTAGTATCACAAAGCATACCCGCAGGCACTGCACTTTCAAAAATCACGGAAATACACCTGAAACTGGAACCGTTTTGACATTTTCGCTACAACATATCATCAACAGACTTAAACCGATAAAAGTTATCGGACAAGGCGATGTTGTCATAAATGGGGTTTGCATTGACAGCCGCAAGGCGGGAAAAGGCTTTTTTTATGCCGCCATGCCGGGAACCCATGCCGATGGGCACGATTTTATTGACAAAGCCATTGATAATGGTGCAACTGCAATTCTCGCCAACAAGATTGACAAGGCCAGAGAAGGTGTTACCTATATTTTGGTAGATGATGTTGCTGAATCCATGGGTATTGCCTGTCACATGTTTTATGGTGAACCCACCCAAACCCTAAAACTGGTAGGCACAACAGGAACCAACGGAAAAACCACCGTCAGCACGCTAATGTTTGAACTCTTCACCGGTATGGGATATCGCTGTGGATTGGTATCTACGGTAGAAAACAGAATTGGCACAGAAATCATCCCCAGCACACACACCACACCCGATGCAGCAGGATTGAACGCATTGCTGGCGCAGATGGTGGAAGCGGATTGTGACTATTGCTTTATGGAATGCAGTTCGCATGCCATTCACCAGCGCAGAATAGCCGGACTGGAATTCACCGGTGCGGTTTTCACCAATCTCTCTCACGACCACCTGGATTACCATAAAACCTTTGACAATTACCTAAAGGCTAAAAAGCAGTTTTTTGATGACCTGCCCGCCACCGCATGGGCACTCACCAATAAAGACGACCGCAATGGAATGATCATGCTGCAAAACACAAAAGCAGCGCGCTACACGTACGCCATGAAAAGCGGTGCCGATTTCACCGTTAAAATCCTGGAAAGTGATTTTCAGGGAATGCAATTAAAACTCGATGGCAAGGAAGCCTGGGTAAACCTGGTGGGAGCTTTCAACGCATACAACCTGGCAGCAGTTTATGGAGCTGCATTCCTTCTTACTTCCGGTGAAGAAGACATTATCCTGCCACTCACTAAAGCTGGCAGGGTAAACGGCCGGTTTGAAGCCATTAACGGACCTGACAGAATCACCGCCATTGTGGATTACGCTCATACCCCAGACGCATTGGAAAATGTTATCAAAACCATTAATGACATCAGGGGCAACCATGCTCAGCTTATAACTGTGGTGGGATGCGGAGGCAACCGCGATACCACAAAAAGACCTGAAATGGGTAAAATTGCCGCGAGACTCAGCAGTAAAGTCATTTTTACCAGCGATAACCCCAGAGACGAGGATCCGGACGCCATTATCCAAGAGATGGAGGCCGGTGTGGAAGGTCAGTACTACAAAAAACTGCTAAAAATTACCGACCGAAAGGAAGCCATTCGCACTGCAACTATACTGGCAGCGCCAGGTGACGTAATCCTCATTGCCGGAAAAGGTCATGAAACCTACCAGGAAATCAAGGGTGTTAAACACCCATTTGATGACAAGGCTATCGTAAAATCAATATTTAACCAAAACAACGCATAATGCTATACTATTTATTCAAATACCTCGACAGCATCAACGTTTCCGGAGCCGGTGTTTTTCAGTACATCAGTTTCAGGGCCAGCATGGCAGGTATTATGAGCCTATTGATTGCTTTACTGATTGGCAAACGCATTATTCGCTGGCTTCAAAGGCAGCAGATTGGGGAAGAAATTCGCAATCTGGGGCTGGAAGGACAACTTCAGAAAAAAGGGACACCTACCATGGGCGGCATTATAATTTTGCTGGCCATCATCATCCCCACCCTACTGCTGGCTAAAATAGACAATGTCTATGTAATACTAATGCTGATAAGTACAATATGGATGGGCACTATCGGCGCAATTGACGACTATATAAAAGTTTTCAAAAAGAATAAGGAAGGCATGAAAGCCACAACCAAACTGGTAGGTCAACTGCTACTTGGGGTGGTAATTGCCGTTGCTATAGACTACACCCATAGTAAAGCAAATATTCCGCTGGAAACAAACCTTCCCATCACCAGCCACAGACTCAATTATTCTAACCTTATACCGGGAGCAAACAATGCCTGGTTTATTTTCCTGCCTGTTATTGTATTCATCTGTATGGCAGTCACCAATGCGGTGAACCTCACAGATGGCATCGACGGACTGGCAGCAGGAACCACAGCCATTGTAGGATTGGGACTCGGCGTGCTCGCATATGCAGCGGGTAATGTAAAACTGGCCGAATACCTGAACATAATCTATGTGCCACAAAGTGGCGAGGTAGTTGTATTCCTGGCTGCCGTCATAGGTGCATGTTTGGGATTCTTGTGGTACAACGGATTCCCCGCACAGGTATTTATGGGCGATACAGGAAGCCTCGCCTTGGGTGGTGCTATAGCAGCTGTAGCCATTATCATCAAAATGGAACTGCTAATTCCCATTTTGTGTGGTGTATTCTTTGCCGAAAGTTTAAGTGTGGTATTACAGGTGGGCTGGTTTAAATACTCCAAAAAGAAATACGGAGAAGGACGAAGGATTTTTTTAATGAGTCCATTGCATCACCATTTTCAGAAACTCAATATTCCTGAAAGTAAAATCACCCTTCGCTTCTGGCTGGTAACTATCATTCTGGTACTTGTATCCATTGCATTGCTGAAACTGCGTTGAACAAAAAACTTGTCATATTGGGAGCAGGCGAATCGGGCACGGGAACCGCTGTTTTGGCCAAGTCCAAAGGTTGGGACGTGTTTGTATCCGATATGGGCAAAATTGCAGAAAACTACCGCCATGAACTGGAAAAAATCGGGGTGCGCTGGGAAGAAGGCAAGCATACAGAATCTGAAATATTATCAGCCGATGAAATGGTAAAGAGCCCCGGTATACCCGACAAGGCACACATGGTTCAGGCTGCGATGAAAAAAGGAATTCCCGTTATTTCAGAAATTGAATTTGCCGGACGCTATACCGATGCCAAAATGGTGTGCATTAGCGGAACCAACGGCAAAACCACCACGACCCTGCTTACGCATCATATTCTCAAAAATGCGGGCCTCAATGTAGGACTGGGTGGCAATATCGGCAAGAGTTTTGCCAGGCAGGTAGCCGAAGAAAACCATGATATTTATGTGCTGGAAGTAAGCAGTTTTCAACTGGATGGTAATTACAAATTCCGTTCTCATATTTCAGTACTTACCAATATCACACCTGACCACCTGGACAGGTATGAATACAAAATGGAGCTTTATGCCGCAAGTAAATACAGGCTCACCCGCAACCAACAGGCATCTGACTATTTTATTTATTGCCAGGACGACCCCATCAGCATGCAGTATTTCGGCATGAAAACCGGTGAGGCGAATACCCTGCCCATATCTATTACTAAAGCCTGTAATCAGGGCGCTTATGTAGAAAACAACACCCTCTTTATCAATAACAACAAACAAACAATGACCATCAATATGGAAGAAATCTCACTGCGTGGAATTCACAACACGTACAACAGCATGGCCGCTGCCGTGGTAGCCAGCCTTCTCGACGTTCGCAAGGAAACCATCCGCGAAAGCCTCTGCAACTTTCAAAATGCCGAACACCGTCTTGAGCATGTAAACCGCGTCAATGGCGTAGAATACATCAACGATTCCAAAGCCACTAATGTAAACAGCGCATGGTATGCCCTCGAAAGCATGGACAAGCCTGTGGTTTGGATTGCAGGCGGCGTTGACAAAGGCAACAACTACAAGGAGCTTAAGTCGCTTGTGAAAGAAAAAGTAAAGTACATCATTTGTCTGGGTCTCGACAACATCAAAATCCACCAGGCATTTCAGGATGATGTGGATATGATCATCAACACAGGCAGCGCCAAGGAGGCCGTGCATGTGGCTAGCCGTCTTGCCCAAAAAGGAGATTGTGTATTGCTTTCACCGGCCTGTGCTAGTTTCGACCTGTTTGACAATTACGAAGACCGCGGCAGGCAGTTTAAGGAAGCCGTAAGAAAACTCTAAAACATGAGCGCAGAAGGCAGTAAATTCAGCAAGATTTTTCGTGGTGACCCATGGATATGGGCCATCGTGATTATCCTTTCGCTGGTAGGCATACTGGCTGTTTACAGCTCCACCGGCGGACTGGCATTCAGTAAGCAGGGCGGGAACACCGAATTCTATTTCCTCCGTCACACCGGTTTTCTGCTTATTGGCTTTGGCTTTTTGTACCTCTGCCATCTTATCAATTACCAATATTTTTCCCGGCTATCGCAACTGTTCATTTGGATTTCAATTGTTTTACTGATAATAACACTGGCCATTGGCAGTGAAATTAACAATGCCACCCGAGTACTGCCTATACCCGGCCTGGGCATTACATTTCAGACCAGCGATATGGCAAAGCTGTTTCTGATTATGTATATAGCCCGGTATTTGAGCAAAAAACAAGAAGAGATTGACAGTTTCAAGGTTTTTCGAAACATCCTGATTGTCATCATCATTGTAGTAACCCTCATTGCACCCGAAAACCTCAGTACAGCCCTGCTGGTCTTCGCCACTTGCTGTATGCTACTGTTTATAGGACGCATCAATTTTAAGTATCTGGCCTTGCTAGGATTTGCCGGAGCCGCTATTTTCAGCTTGATGGTGGTAATTCTGCTTAATATCAATGTAGAAAACATGAGTAACAGCCGCATTCCCACATGGAAAAAACGCATTGAAACCTTTACAGGCAAAGACAATGGTGAAAGCAATTATCAGCAACTGCAATCTAAAATAGCCGTTGCAACAGGGGGCTTGTTCGGAAAAGGTCCCGGAAACAGCACCCAGCGCAATTATCTGCCACACCCCTACTCAGATTTTATTTACGCCATCATCGTGGAAGAATACGGTTTCGTGGGCGGTGCAGGTATGGTTTTGCTCTTCCTCATCCTCATTTTCCGCTGCATCCGAATTGTGGTTGAGAGCCCCAAGGCATTCGGAGCCTTGCTGGCTCTTGGTTTATGCCTGAGCATGAGTTTTCAGGCCTTTGTAAATATGGGGGTTGCTGTTGGGCTGCTGCCCGTTACGGGCTTGACTATTCCGCTTGTGAGTATGGGCGGTACCAGCCTAGTGTTTAATAGCATCGCATTCGGCGTAATCCTAAGTGTAAGCCGAACCATTAAAGAAGAAAAAGAAAAACTGAATGCAGCGTAAGTTCCTCATATCGGGAGGTGGCACCGGCGGACACATATTTCCGGCGGTGGCTGTTGCACAACTGCTGCAACAGGAATATCCCGGCTGTGACATCCTGTTTGTGGGTGCCAGCAACCGCATGGAAATGGAAAAAGTTCCGCAGGAAGGCTTCAAAATTATTGGCCTTGATGTAATGGGACTGAGAAGAGCCATCAGCCCAGTAAATCTGCTGGTGCTGTGGAAATTTATAAAGGCTTATTTTAAGTCGAAAACGATAATAAAAGAATTTAATCCCGACTGTGTTATTGGCACAGGCGGATACGCTAGTCTGGCTGTTTTATATGCGGCCTCAGGCATGGATAAAAAGACCCTTATCTGGGAAGGAAACGGCTTTGCCGGACTTACCAACAAAATACTGGCAAAACGCGTTAACATTATTTGTACCGGATTCCCTGATATGGAAACGGTCTTTCCGGGGGAAAAAGTACGGTTTACCGGCAACCCTGTTAGAGAAAACCTATCTAATATACGAAATAAATCTGAATCCTGCAAATTTTTTGGATTAAACCCCGATAAGCCCGTTCTGTTTATAACCGGAGGCAGCCTGGGTGCAAAAAGCATAAACCTGGCCATTCAAAAAGGTTTGAATCAGCTGGAAAAGGCAGGCATTCAAGTTATCTGGCAAACAGGAAAGAACTTTACTGCAGAAAGCGAAGGCCGAAACGGGATAATGGCCATGACATTTTTACGTGAAATGGAATACGGCTATGGAGCCGCGGATCTGGTTATTTCGCGGGCCGGAGCCCTGAGCATGGCTGAAATAGCCGTTTGCGGCAAGGCTGCCCTGCTGGTCCCTTCACCCAATGTTACGGACGACCACCAAACTAAAAATGCACTGCAGTTCAGCAAACTGGGCGCAGCTTTAATGGTAAAGGATGCAGATGCCATGAATACCTTGGTTAACAAAGCCATTGAAACCCTTGGTAACAAACACCTCATTGAAAGCATGCAAAAAGCCCTGAAGCAGGTTGCCCGACCTAATGCCACCACTGCCATAGTAGCTGAAATTAAAAACCTAATCACCTCATGAACCTGAACGAAATTAAACACGCATACTTTTTAGGCATTGGAGGCATTGGCATGAGCGCCATCGCCCGATACCTGAAATCGCGCGGTATTGTCGTTTCGGGCTATGACAAAACGCCATCAGAGCTCACGGACGCGCTACAGAAAGAAGGTGTAGACATCACATTTGAAGACAGCATAGCTACACTGCCATCCTGCATAGCCACTTCACCCGAATCAGTGCTGTTGGTATACACGCCTGCCATTCCTGCAGACCACATTCAGCTGAATCACCTTCGCGATAACGGATATAGCCTTTACAAGCGTAGTGAGGTACTCGGCATCATCAGCAAAGACGCATTTTGCATTGCAGTGGCCGGCACCCACGGCAAAACCACCACATCCACGCTCATTGCCCATTTGCTGTATGAATGCAATGTGAATTTCGCTGCATTTTTAGGAGGCATTTCAGCCAATTACGGCACCAATTACATTAACCAAACCTCGGGCAGGGAAATTTTCCCTGACAAGCCTGTAATCATTTTAGAGGCAGATGAATTTGACAGAAGTTTTCACAGACTAAATCCTGATACTGCGATCATTACAGCTATCGACCCTGATCATCTGGATATTTACGAAAACGAAGAAGCCTTTCGCGAAGCGTTTCGCATTTTTGCAGGGAAGATAAAATCAGGCGGGCAGATTATCTACCACCATTCACTTAAGGAAACCTGGCCAGCACAAATACAGTGCACGGCATACGGTACCCAGGCAAATGTGGTTCCGTCTGTAGCCTGCAATAATATCATAACTTCGGAAGGTACATTTCATTTTGACATTACAATTTCAAATGAAAACATTCACAAAACACTTCCCGGATGGCAATCCGGACTTCCCGGTTTTCACAACGTGGAAAATGCCACCGCCGCGGTGGCTGCATGCTTAAATCTGCCTGGCATCCTGAAAGCCGATTTAAGAAGTGGGGTAAGCAGTTACCGCGGGGCAAAGCGCCGATTTGAATATGTGGTAAAAACGCCTGATTACATCGTGATTGATGATTATGCTCACCATCCGCAGGAACTGAATGCGATCATTGGTTCAGTAAAGGCACTTCACCCAAACAAAGCCATTACCGGAATATTTCAACCCCATCTATTCACACGAACACGTGATTTTGCAGACGGTTTTGCTGAGAGTCTGGATAAACTCGACAACCCCATTTTACTCGATATTTATCCTGCCAGAGAATTGCCAATTCCCGGAATTACTTCCGACTGGCTTTTGGATAAAATGAAAAATTCTGCAAAAAAACGAATGGAAAACAAGGAAGTAATTGAATTTATTAAAAAAACAAAACCATCTCTGCTTTTGATACTTGGAGCAGGTGACATAGATAGACTTGTACCTGTAATTAAAGAAATATACCATGGGATTTAAATTCGAAAATATCAGCAAATCCAGGGTTTGGCTGTTCAGCATACTGATAGGGCTTCTTGTCACTCTTTTCGCAGTCTGGGGTGCACTAAAATATTCAGGGAAAAACAGGAATATTGAGAAAATAGACATTGTTATACTCCCTGATAGCGGTGTGTTTTTCCTCAATGAGCAGGATGTATTCAATATTGTGAACCGCACCTGCGGAAACCCTAAGGGCAAGGCTGCATCGCAGATTTCCCTCACCAAGCTGGAAACAACATTAAAATCTTTGCCCTATATCCAGTCTTCACAGGTATATATCAGTCTTGACGGGGTAATGAAAATACAAATCGTGCAGCGAAAACCCATTGTAAGGGTTACCAATACTGCCGGAGAAACCTTTTTCATGGACACAGCAGGTTTTAAAATACCTTACCGGGGCAAACACGCTCCGGATGTTTTACCGGCAACGGGCAATATCACTGAAAAACTGGCTGAATCCGTTCAGGCAAAATCAGCCATGCTGAAACAATTGCTGAAATTATCCATATTTATTGATGCTAATCCTTTGTGGAACGCACAATTTGAACAATGCCATGTAGATAACTCCGGTGACCTGATCTTGGTTCCCAGGGTAGGAAAGCATAGCATTGTAACAGGCGACGCCGAAAATCTACCAGAAAAGTTCGCAAACCTCCGCCAGTTCTACGAGAAAGGCTTGCGAAACACAGGCTGGGATAAGTACCATACTATCAGCCTAAAATACCGCGGACAGATAGTAGGCATCAAAAGTGTCAATATAACTGAACAGAAAAAAGAAAATACCGTCCAAAATGATAAACACTAATACACAACACACAAACATGGCTTCAAAGAATGATATCATCGTAGGCCTCGACATTGGAACAACCAAGATTTGCGCCATTGTTGGGCAATTGGCCGAAAACGGCAAAATCAACGTGCTGGGCATGGGCAAAGCTGCCAGTGCCGGGGGCGTTTCAAGGGGCATGGTAGCCAATATCCGCAAGGCAGAAGCTGCCATACGGGAGGCTGTTGAAGAGGCCCAGCGACAAAGCCAGGTGGCCATAAAAAATGTTTTTGTGGGAATTGCAGGACACCATATCCGCAGCATGCAACACCGTGGCACACTGACGAGGCGCAATTCATACGAAGAAATCAAACAGGAAGAACTGGATAAACTGGAACAGGAAATGCAATATCTTGCCCTGGAGCCCGGCGTGGAAATTCTGCACGTGTTGCCGCAGGATTACCGCATTGATGATGAAGATGGTGTTAAGGATCCTATTGGCCGCATGGGTGTTCGCGTTGAATGCAATTACCACATCATTACCGGACAAACGGCTGCAGCCCGCCATATTTTTGAGGCCGTAAAACGCGCCGGACTGGAAGTAGCCGATCTGATTGTTGAGCCATATGCCTCGGCCTCAGCTGTATTGTCGCAAGCCGAAATGGATGCCGGTGTTGCTCTAATCGACATTGGTGGTGGCACCACGGATATCTGCGTGTTTGAAGACGGCTCTATCCGCCACACTGCCATTATTTCCATTGGTGGTGATCGAATCACCAAAGATCTGAAGGAAGCGTTCGGAATTTTGCCTGAACAGGCCGAAATCGTTAAGGTTAACTATGGCAGCTGCTACCCTACGGAAAGCATGAAAAATGAAGTGGTTGTGGTTCCCGGACTACCCGGTCGCAAACACAAAGAAATCAGCCGCTTTGCCATAGCACAGGTTATACAGGCCCGCATGGAAGACATTATTGAGCGCATCAACTATGAAATTGAGGTTTCTACTATGAAAAATCGTCTGGCGGGCGGTATAGTTCTCACCGGCGGCGGATCTTCGCTGGCCAATATTACCCAGCTGGTCTCATTCCACACTGCGCTGGAGGTGCACATTGGAACACCCGGACAGCGTCTCGGAAAAGGAATGATAGACGAAGTCAGAAATCCTATGTTTGCCACAGGCATTGGTTTGGTGCTGCGGGGTTTTGAAAGTTCAGCCAGATTTAATGTGCCGGAAAATACTCTGTTGGTAGCGGAATCTCCCAAGCCCGTAAACGAAAAACCTGAAGCCATTGCCGAAACGCCTCAGGAAAATGAACAGAAGCAGGAAAAACCCGGATTTTTTCAAAGAAACTGGGGCGGTAATTTTGGTGGTAAAATCATGAATGATTTTAAAAACTGGATGAAGGACGGAGAAGATTTCACAAACGAATCATAAAAAAGAAAGAATAAAGATATGCCATCACATTTTGAACCGGATGTAATCCGCATGACAGGAGCCATTATCAAGGTAATTGGCGTGGGCGGAGGCGGAAGCAATGCCGTAAACCACATGTTCCGTCAGGGAATAGAGGGAGTAGAATTTTACGTATGCAATACGGATGCACAGGCACTGCTTGACAGTCCGGTACCCAACCGCATACAGCTGGGACTGCAGCTCACCGAAGGACTGGGAGCAGGCTCTGAGCCCGAAATGGGCCGAATGGCCGCCCTGGAAAGCCAGCAACAGATTCAGGATCTCCTGAACAGCAATACTAAAATGGTATTTATAACTGCCGGCATGGGCGGTGGAACAGGAACAGGCGCTGCGCCCGTGATTGCACAAGTGAGCCGAGAACTGGGCATACTTACTGTAGGTATCGTAACCATTCCTTTCAACGATGAAGGCCCCGACAGAATCGGTCAGGCAATGCAGGGTATAGATAACCTAAAACCCCATGTAGATGCGCTCCTCACCATCAGCAATGATAGGATCGTGGAAATGTACGGCGATTTGCCCGTGCGCCAGGCGTTTTCCAAAGCAGATGATATCTTGTGTACGGCTGCCAAAGGCATTGCAGAAATAATTACCAAAGCCGGTACCATCAACGTAGACTTTAAAGATGTACAAACCGCGATGAGCGGAAGTGGCAGGGCAATTATGGGGACGGGCGTAGCCACCGGACCCGACAGGGCTGAAGAAGCTGCCAAACTTGCACTGGACAGCCCCCTGCTGGACGACACACGTATCAACAAAGCCAAACACCTGCTGGTAAATATTACCTATGGCTCCAAAGAACCCACCATGGGCGAAACCGCCAGGGTAAAAAAATACCTGCAGCAGGAAGCCGGAAATACGGCACATCTGAAAATGGGCATTACCCACGATGAAAGACTGTCAGAAGAAATCTCCATTACCGTGATTGCCACGGGCTTTGAAGTTCCTGTATCGTCGACTCCCCAGCGTGTGGTATCCGCTCCGGAGGTTTTTGTAAATCAGGAAATCCAGAATGAAGACGGTTTTGGCAAACTGGCTCAGCCCATCTCTTTTGATGAAGCGGTGGCCGAAGCACCCCCGGTACAACAACCGGGTTTGGAAGAACACGAACACTTCCGCAACCTGGAACCCTCTCGCCTGTCAAGGGAAAATGCGCTGGAATCGTTGGAAACACCAGCATATCTGCGCAGAGAAAAAGTACTGTTTCAGGCGCCTGCCAGCGATAATAATCAGGTTTCCAGAATGACTATCTCCGAAAACACCGAAGAAGTAGACCACCTCGTGAAGCCCAATCGGCATCTTCATGATAATGTAGATTAATAAAGATCTTGTATTTTCATACGTTTAGTTACAGGCAGGGTGGCAGAAATGTCGCCCTGTTTGTTTTATAAATTCTGATAAACAGCTGCAAATTTTGCTGCGATTACTGCGGTATCGTAGGTAGTGACAGCCTTATTTCTTGCGCTGCTTCTATATGCCTCCCTTTTGGCCTTATCCTGAAAAAACAAAGCCGCTTTTTCAGCCAGACCCGCCGTATCTCCTGATTCTGCCAGAAACCCATTCAATCCCTCGTCTACAAGTTCAGGAATGCCACCTACTTTAAAGCCGGCTACCGGTGTGCCCAGCGACAAACTTTCCATAATCGTAGTAGGCAAATTATCCTGAGCAGAAGTAATCACATACAAATCACTCAGGATGAAAGCGTGTTTTATGTTATCGGCATCGGAAACATAACCCCAATGGATAAACGGAAAATCTAACTGTAGCTCCTGCCCTTTATTGTCGCCTAAAATCAATGCATGAAAGGCAAAACCTGATTGGTGCAGGGAAGAACAAAAATTAATAAAATGGGAGAACCCCTTGGCCGGATTGCCCAGAAAGGCAGCAGAAAACAACAGAACCGGCAAATTTGGATTCAATCCATATTTTGAGCGCAATGCTGCACGTTCCTCTTCGGTTAATGGATGAAAAGCGACTGTATCAATTGGATTCGGGATTACCTCAAAGGGCTTGTTATTTCGCATAACGAGGCTATTCTTGCCCTGTTCGGCCAGCCAGCGACTGGGCGTAATCCAACGAATCTGATTGTTACCCCAAAGGTGTATTTTTCTCTGTATAAGCTCTGCAGACAAATCATCAGCAGCCGGCTTTTTCAGGTATTTGCAATTACCGCAGCCTGTTTCATGGTTAGTACAACCCCAATTGTAGTAGCAACCTCCGGTTACCGGCCACAAGTCATGGCATGTCCACACGAATTTCTTGGGCAAAGCCAATAGTTTTTCCAGCGTTGCAAAAGACTGAAACCCTTTGTGCACCCAGTGTAGATGAATGATATCAGCCTCCTGAACCAGTGGATGTTTGCTAATATCCATGCCCATGGAAGCATGGCTAAACTGAAAGCGAATGGATTTATCCGCCTCAAATCTTAAAAAATCCAGTTTATCCAGCGCATGACGTAAAAATGCGGTGAAACGCTTCCAAGGCGTATTCGAAAGCAACGTGTAGCCCCATTTTGATTTTCCGCTGTATGATTTACCGGAAAAAACCAGGTGTTTGGATGAAACAAGGTCTGATTCATTCAAGGCCTCATTGAGTCGCTGCGCAACAACCGACGCGCCCCCTTCAGATGATGCATTGATATGAAGTACCTTCAGCTTTTTCAAATTTAGAAGTTTGCTTAACTTTCAGAAACAGCGGCTTTTGTTTGGGAACGCAATTTTGAAACCAGCATCATAGCCAGCAACAAATTTAGCATCATCAGCACACCCGCACTGATATAGGGCAACATAAAACCAATACTGTATAAAAATCCGCTCACCACCGGACCCACCGAGCGCGCCAGCGAGCCTGTGCTTTGCAGCAGGCCCAGTGTTTTGCCCTGATCATGTGCAGGGGTATTGGCCGAAACCAGCGAATTAATCGCGGGCATGAGCATGCCGTTGCCAATTGCCAGGCACATCACGGCACAAATCTGCACCGGAACAAACCAATCCTGAGAAGGCAATGGAATGACGGAAAGTCCCACAGCCACAATGGGACAGCCGAACAGCAACATACGCTGCAATCCCACCACTTTTTGGATGGTACCAATCAGGCCGCCCTGAACCACAGCGCTGCAAACGCCAATGAATCCAAACATATATCCTACCTGCTTTTCGGTGAGATGATAATGCTCGCTCCAGAGCACGGAAGCATTAACCTGCATCATGCTGAAAGCCGCAATGTATATAACATTGATAATGAAAAGTTCACCCAGAATTTCTTCCTTCCATACGTGTCTTAATCCCGTGAAAGATGAAATGAACGAACGGCGCTCGGTATTTTTCTGTGTCAAGCTTTCGGGCAGGGTAAACCAGGCCATCACGAAATTCAGCACGCACAGCGATGCAGTGGCAAAACCCACCCACATCAGTCCGCCTGCGGCAAACAGGGCGCCGCCAATCGGTGGCCCGAACACAAAGCCCAGTCCGAATGCCGCACCAATCAGGCCCATTCTTTTGGCCCGTTCCTGTGGCGGTGTTATATCCGCAATATAGGCCTGTGCCGCACTGATATTGGCGCTCCCAATTCCGGCTACCAGCCGTGCCAGAAACAGGATGATAAAGGCATTGCTGACACCCAGCATCACATATCCCACGGCTGTTGCCAGTATACTACCCAAAATAATGGGCCTGCGACCGATTTTATCGCTAAGCGAGCCCCAGATGGGCGAAAACAAAAACTGCATGAGTGAAAACACACCCATGGTAAGCCCAACGGCTACATCCGCATCCAGGTGCAACCCTGATTGAATCGCCATTTTTTTGGTAACCACCGGCAAAATGGGAATGATAATTCCAAAGCCCAGCAGGTCAATGAAAATGGTGAGAAAAAGGGTTAAGATACGTTTATCTTTCATGCGTTTTGTTTGAGTAGCTGTTTGCCCATCCAGTGGTTGCGAAATGACTGCAAAGGTTGTGCATTATAGGTTTCCAGATGGGTGTGCATCACATCTGCTACAAGTGTATTTTCATTCAGTTCCCCGGATTCAATGGCGGCAGTCGCTGCTTGTCGGGTGTAAACATTCGCGGATTCACCTTCAGGAACCAGCAAAAGCAGGCGATTCAGGAAATCGATGCCTGTTGCTGCCGTAAAATCCGTCAGCAGCCTAAAAACCTTGTCTATACTGCATCCTGAGGGAGTTTCCACCGATTCATCCACCGCCACGGTGAGCAGGGCATTCCAGCGCAACTCAAAACCCGCCGAAAGCGCACTGTCATGCGATTTCCAGCCGCTGATAAATTCGGTCATTGTCTGGTTTAACTGCGAGGCTTCGTTAGCATTCAGGGGCCTGTCGGCAATGAAAAACCAAACGCGTGAACCGGGAGACAAATGGGCTACACTCATGAATTGACGGTGCTTTGGTCTACCAGCTCGGCAATATCCAGCACCTGAATCTCGTTTTCTTTTTCAAAGTGCTTGGTCCCGTCGCGCAGCATGGTCATGCAGAACGGACAATTCACCGCCAGCAACGCAGCGCCTGATTCCAATACATCATCGGTGCGTTCCACATTCACTTCCTTTTTGCCCGCTTCGGCTTCCTTGAACATTTGTGCACCGCCGGCACCGCAACACAATCCGTTGGTGCGACAGCGTTTCAGCTCCACCAGATCAGCATCCAGGCGTTCAATCACCATGCGGGGCGCTTCATACACGCCATTAGCGCGGCCCAGGTAGCAGCTGTCGTGATACGTAATTTTCTTGCCTTTGAAAGGCCCGCCTTCTATGGCCAGACGGCCGTCCTCCAGCAACTGGTTGATAAACTGGGTATGGTGAATGACCTCGTACTTACCGCCCAGAGCAGGATATTCATTTTTCAGGGTATTGAAGCAATGCGGGCAAGCCGTTACGATTTTTTGAATACCGTAACCATTCAACAGTTCTATGTTTTGCATGGCCTGCATCTGAAACAGAAACTCATTGCCTGCGCGTTTGGCAGGATCGCCGGTGCAACCTTCTTCGGTGCCCAGGATGGCGAATTTGATACCCGCTTTTTGTAAAATAGATGCGAAGGCCTTTGAAACCCGCTGCGCGCGCTCATCAAAGCTTCCGGCACAACCCACCCAAAACAAAATTTCGGGGGTTTCACCAGCGTTCAGATAGTCCTGAATGGTTTTTATCGGTTTCATAATTTACGACTGCAATTTCACGATAAACAACTAAAAAACACAACCGGTTTTTACACATTGTCGGTAAGCCCGTATTTTCGTTGCACAAAATGCGTTTTTTCGGATTTATCAGCTTTTTTTTATTTGCTGTTTTGGGCCATGCACAAAGCTATCGGGGCTTATCGGTTGTAAATCGCAAAACCGCCTGGGTTTCAGGCAGCAAAGGCACAATTATAAGAACGGTCAACGGGGGAAAGACCTGGGAAAACCTCAATCCCAAAGGCTATGACAGAAAAGATTTCCGCGACATACACGCTTTCAGCCGAAACCAAGCCATGGCCATGAGTAGCGGCGACAGCGGCGTGGTGCTCATTACCCGTGATGGCGGAGAAAACTGGAAAGAAATATACCACGATTACCGGCCCGGCAGTTTTCTGGACGCCATGGATGTTTACAAGGGTAAACTCATTCTGGTTGGCGACGGCATTTTGCATCAAAAAATGTACCAAATCCACGCAAAAAACGTGCTCAAAAACGACTCACTTAAGGCCTTCCTCCTATTTGCAAAAGACCGCGAAAGCTATTATAAACAAGGGTTTCAGCCCGACAGCGCCTCTTCCTATTTTGCAGCATCGGGAAGCAACGTGCAGTGGACGGGAAATCACAACTACTGCGCCATTCCCATCCTGGATGAGAAAAGTATGTTCATCAGTGTTTCCGGCAATTTTATTCGTTATCGCAGCCGTTTGCCTTTCAAACAGCAAAAAGCAGGAGGCGCCTATGGATTTTACCTGCACCGCAACTATACCGGCGTGGCCGTGGGTGGTTCATTCTACAAACCCAACGAAAAAGACAGCACAGCCTGTTACACCACCGATGGCGGCCACACCTGGACACCCTGCCAAACCATGCCCAATGGCTACCGCAGCGGCATTTGCGCACACAAACGCGGTAAAATATGGGTTTGCACGGGCCCCAACGGCAGCGATTACAGTACCGATGGCGGCAAAAACTGGAAACCCCTGTTTTATGTGCAAGGTTTTAATGTTTGCAGCATCCGCGGCAATTATCTCTGGATTAGCGGAAAAGCATCTGCGCGCATTCGGTTAAAAGACTTGCTGAAAGTGCAGCGGGAAGCCGAAATCATTCGCTCTTCGCCTCGTGGTACTCCTCCTCGGTATTGATTTGCCAGAGGTTGTCTTTACTGCCAATACCTGAAAGGATATTGTCTACCGCCGTCATGGCCGTGAGCATGCTGTGGTCGCTATTGTTGTATTTGTGCATGCCGTTTCGGCCAATTAGGTAGAGATTTTCCATGTTATTTACATAGTCAATCACCCGCTGAAACTCGCTGTAGGATCCGGTATACGCGGGATAGGTTTTTGGCATCCGAATGAGGGTACTATCGAGCACATCTTCTGCAGACAGCAAACCAATCTTCTCCATTTCCTTAACCGCCATGGCCTTGAAATCCTCATCGGATAGGCTCCACAGGGCATCGCCTTCATTGCAGAAATATTCCAGTCCCAGCCAGGTAGTATTGGCATCGGCCACCAGATAAGGGCTCCAGTTGTTGAATATCTGTAAGCGTCCAATTTTTACGTCGCGCTCCTGTATATAAATCCAATTATCCTGTAGCGTTCCCGGTTTCAGCTTTTTACAGAGCAATCCCACCGTGATAAAATCGCGGTAAGGCAACGCTGTAGCTATATTTCTCACCTGCTCATCGGTTTCAAACGAAAATGCCACAAACAAATCTTTCACCGGCATGGTGCTGAAAACCAGGTCTGCTTTGAATTCTACGGTCTCACCTTTTTCATTTTTTACCCAAACAGTGTTCAATCCCTGTGGCGATCCATCCAGCCTTACAACGTTATGCTCCACCAAAATACGACCGCCCATTTCCTGCACTTTTTCGGCAACCCTTTCCCACATTTGTCCCGGCCCCAGCTTGGGATACAGGAATTTTTCAATCAGCGAGGTTTCTGTGCCTTTCTGTCCAATATCAACCGGCTTTTTACGCCGCAGAATTTGCTTTACCGCATGCGCCATGGCTTTGCTCACGGATAGACCCTTAACCCGCTGTGCGCCCCAGTCCTTGGCGATTTCATGGCACTTGAAACCCCATACTTTTTCGGTGTAATCCTTAAAAAATGTGAGGTACAATTCCTTGCCAAAACGGTTGATGATAAAGTCTTCCAGCGTCACTTCCGGCTTGCGCGGAAACAGACGTATTTTAGCGTAGCTGAAAACAATCTTAAAAACCTGCACAACACCCAGATTTCTCAGGGTTTGAAGGTTTAGCGAAACGGGATAACTAAAGAATTTACCCAGAAAATAAATGCGGCTCAGGCGGTTTCTCAGCAGCATCACCAGATGGGTTTTGTCTGGATCGGCTTCGGCGCCTGAAACCTCGGCTTCTTTGCCGTGGTAATGAATGTGGGCATGCGATGCGCCGTTTTCTATGGGTATCATGCTGAGCCACCACTGCATCACGCGGTCGCTTTTGCTAAAAAAGCGGTGTCCGCCAATATCCATGCGATTTCCCTTGTAATTCACCGTGCGCGAAATTCCGCCCATGTATGTGGAGGATTCCAGCACCGTTACATCATATTCTTCGCTTCGCGAAAGCAACTCAAACGCGGCGGTGAGCCCTGCAGGTCCTGCTCCAATAATCACTGCGTGTTTTTTGTTGCTCATATCCACCTAAAAACCAACAGCGATAGGGATTTTTAATTTATTTACTGAAGAAATTGTATTTCAAAATGCACCAGATAGCCCTGAACCCGTCTTTCCAGCCGATCTTTTTGCCTTCCTCGTATGTGCGGCCGTAATAGCTGATGCCCACCTCATAAATCCGGATTTTGGGAACGCGGGATATTTTGGCGGTAACCTCCGGTTCAAAGCCAAAGCGCTTTTCTTTCAGCTGGATACCCTGAATGATTTCCCTGCGAAAAAGCTTGTAGCAGGTTTCCATGTCGGTCAGGTTCAGGTTGGTGAACATATTTGACAGAAAAGTGAGCATTTTATTACCCAGTGAATGCCAAAAAAACAGGATGCGGTGGGGATTTCCGCCCATAAAACGGCTTCCGTAAACAACATCCGCAAAACCGTCCAATATTGGCTGCAGCAGAATGTTGTATTCATTGGGATCATATTCCAGATCGGCATCCTGAATGATCACAAAATCGCCGGTCGCTTTTTTAATACCGGTATGCAAGGCTGCGCCTTTGCCCTGGTTCACCTCATGCTTGTAGTACTGAATATTCAGTTCAGGATTGGCGGCCATATAGGCCTGAATGGCTTCCTCGGTGTTGTCTTTGGAACAGTCATTCACAATAATCACCTCTTTGGCAATCTGGTCGCGCAGCGAAACCGCCTTCACCTTATCTAGAATCAGGTGTATGGTTCTGCCTTCGCTGTAGGCCGGAATAACAATGGAAAGTGTTGACATTGCACAGCAAAACTAATTAAACAAACCCAAAGGCGTGATTATATTTTCAACCGGCACTGCATAAGTCCGGGCACCAGAAAAACCTTGCCGGTAGACGCTTCCACACAGCGATAGCGGGTACGCATGCGCTCGCCTTTCACAAAAGTGCGTCCGTCTTTGGTTTCAAAGGCCGTGTTGGCGGGCACTTCCTCCACCAAAACCCAGGTAGTATCGGCGTCGTATTTGCGCAGGGTACGCACCAGTTGCGGACTGCTGCAGCTGCTGGCTTTGGGGTTAGATAAATACGTGTTCAGGGAAAGGTGCACATCCTGCGGCAACACGCTATCCTGAAAAACGGGAGTGCTCACCTCGCAGAAAAACCATTTCCATTCCTGCCCGTGTGGCTGTACGCGGCCGCGGTGTTTTTCAAAATTCAGCAGGTGGGCCACTTCGTGCAAAAAAGTGATGAGAAACGCATAAGGATTTAAATCTTTGTTTACGCTGATGCGATGGTTCTCTCCGGCGGCAGGCGGACGGTAATCCCCGTATTTGGTTTGCCTGGGCCGCTTGATATGCAAATGAATGCGATGGCGCAGCAACAATTCGGTGGCGTATTCTTCCGTACCAACAGGTAGGTACTTCTTCAGAACAGCCAGCAGTTGTTGCTTTTCAGACATTAGAAATTTTTGAGGGCCAGTTCACTGATGGTATCGCCGATGCTTAGGCTGCTTGTAGCGGCAGGCGATGGCGCGTTGAGCACATGCACACAACCGGGTGCTTCGCGGATGTAGAAATCGTCAATCAGTCCGCCGTCTTTGTCGCAGGCCTGTGCGCGCACGCCGGCACCTGCGGGTTCCAGGTCTTCTTCCTTTATTTCGGGCACCAGTCCCTGCAAGGCTTTAGTAAAGGCCGCTTTGGAGAAACTGCGGTAATACTCGCCAAGTCCGGTTTTCCAGTATTTCAGCGCAACTTTCCTAAATCCTCGCCACAGCAGGCTTTGCCAGAATTCAGACCAGTTGAACGAAGTGCGTTTATATCCTTCACGGCGGAAAGCAAACACAGCATTGGGACCTGCTTCTATCTCACCCGTAATTCTGCGGGTGAAATGCACGCCCAGAAAGGGGAAATTGGGATCGGGAACGGGATAGATCAGGTTCTTTACCAGGTGCGCCTTTTCGGGCTTGATGCTGTAGTATTCGCCGCGGAAAGGAATGATGCGCACATCGAGGTTTTGCCCGGCCATTTCAGCGATTTTATCGCAATACAAGCCTGCACAGTTCACCATAAGTTTGCAAACAAACGTTTGTTTGGGAGTGCTCACTTCCACGCGTCCCGCCTGGGCTTCCAAGCCGGTCACTTTGTGGGAAGTAAGTACCTGTCCGCCAAGGCTGATAAACTTCGCGGCTATTTTTTCGGAAACAAGTTTGTAATTCACAATGCCCGTCTGCGGCACAAAAATGCCTTTGATACCGCAGCAGTGAGGCTCGCGCTCTTTTATCTCGGCTTCGGTCAGGTATTTCAGTCCTGCAAGGCCGTTATCTACGCCACGCTGGTAAAGCTTTTCAAGCTGTCCTAGTTCGTCTTCTTTGGTGGCAACAATTACCTTTCCGCAAAGTTCAACGGGAATATCCTGCTCTTTGCAAAACTCCAGCAGCATGTGGTAGCCGCGGATGCAGTTTTCCGCTTTCAGGCTGCCGGGTTTGTAGTAAATACCGGAGTGAATCACCCCGCTGTTGTTGCCCGTTTGGTGCGAAGAAATATCGGATTCCTTTTCCAGCACCACCACGTTCAGTGCAGGTTGTTTTTCCTTGATTTTCAAGGCAGTTGAGAGGCCCACAATGCCTCCGCCTACCACCACAATATCTGCTTGCATAATATTGGGTGCAAAATTACCGCAGGATTCTATTTCAATGCAGGGAATTTTTCCTCATTTCTAATTAGGCGCTGACCAATGCTGCATTCCAGGCAACGGCGCTTTTCGCAGTACAATTGCTGCAAACCCAATAAAGACTGACTGTCATAGGCATTGTTGTTTTCAAAACCCATCTCCTGCCAGCTGCGGGTTATTTTGTTCGATTCGGGCGGCAAGGCCGACAGCAAATCCAGGGCTTTTTCCTGTAGCGCCGTATCGTTGTGGTATTGGGCATAGGCAAACCGCAAAGGCAGAATAGCATTGATGATAAGGCCTTCCAGGGTATCATCGCCGGCGGTGGCGGAGCGTTGCGCACATTCGTAATCAAAGCGGTAGTGGGTTTCCCAGTAGGGATGGGGCTTTTGACGCAGCAAGCATTTGAGTTCTCCAACCGAATCCAATTCCATCATGGCCTGGAAAAGGCCGGTTTGCTCCAGCATGGCCGATAACTGCGCGATGCGCAGGGTGGGAAAATTCGGGGGCCTCAATCGGCCAAACTTCCATACGGATGCCGGCAGCGGCTGCAGGTTGTGTTTCTTTTGCAGAAAGCGGTATTCAGCAAAAAGCTGTTTGGCGTAATCATCTTTGTGTGCGGCGGTGAGCAGTCCGCTTTGCCCGAACAGCAATGCCTGCTTTTGTTGGGCATTGTAGCGGTATTTTTGAACGAGGTTGTAAGGCACAGCGCTGGTAAGGGATTCCATGGCATCGCCGTTTACCAACCTTCCCAGGTAGCGCGCCATGAGTTTGTAAAGCATCTCTTCCCAGTGAAACTGGGTAGCATTGCCCATGGAAAGCACCCTGCCTGCTTTTTGCCACATACGTTCGGCAAGTGCGCGGTGTTTCATGCTCAGCACGGCCGCACTTTGAGTATGCGGATGATGCGGTTCGCATGGCACGGAGGCCAAACTCTGGCTGAGGGTTTGCCAGGTTTGCAGGTAGCCCGCGGGAATGCGGTTGCGCAGTTCCAGGCAAGGAATGAGGGAGCCATCCGTGCGGAAAATATCCGTATCGTGGTAGAGTACCACATGCAGGATTACATTGTCGTAGGCTTTGTCGGTTTGGTGGTTGTGTTTCAGCCAGTCGGAGGCGTTTATGTGTATTTCCACCTGCCCCACCCAATCCATATTTCCAATGCGAATGCGGGCTTCAGAGAAATCGGGGCCGCTGTTGGCATTGTGCACACCCCGGTAATCGGGACACATGGCAAGTCCGTCGGTGGTGCTTAGGTTTTGGGTGTCAAACAGCCCGTATTGCCAAAGAAAATGCAAAAAGTGCTCCTGCATGGTGGGTTTGGTTTTACGTGGCAAGATAGTTTTTTATGTAGATTTTTATTTGTTTTTAAAATTTTAAAAATGTGCAAAATATTTAACCTCCAAAATATATTGGTGATTTCAACTTGCTAATGCTAAAATTATTATTGTAAGGATAAATTAAATTTTATAGCATACAGCATTAATATTCATCCCTGCACCAACAGAGGCTAATAAAACTATATCACCAGGCTTCAAGGAAAATCCTTCAAGGCGCCCCTTTCTAACCATATCAAAAAGAGTAGGGACCGTTGCTACAGAACTATTTCCAAGTTTGTGAATATTCATTGGTAAAATATTGTCTGGCACACTGGAAACCCCGTTAGACTTATAAAAAGCTTTAATTATTGCTTCATCCAGTTTTTCATTCGCTTGATGAATAAATATCATACTTACATCACTGATTTCTAAACCTGCTTTGTTAAGACATTCTTTCATCGCAGAAGGAACATACTTTATTGCATATTCATATATTTTCCTACCTTTCATCTTTATGTAACGTAACCGAGGATCGGAATGTGGGAAATTAGATTCTCCTAAATATAAGTAGTCCACTTCTTCTCCACAGTGCGACTGAATTGCAGTACTTAATATCCCACTTCCATTATAATCGTCTACTTCTTGGTATTCAACAACACAAGCTCCTGCGCCATCAGAAAAAATCATACTATCTCTATCGTAAACATCCAAAACTCTGCTTAATGTTTCAGTACCTACCACTAGACATTTTTCGGAAACCCCTGCTTTCATAAATGCGTCTGCTTGAATCAATCCTTGAATCCATCCAGGGCATCCAAATAAAATGTCGTAGGGAACGCAATACGGATTTTTAATCTTAAGGTTATGCTTTATTCTAGAGGCGAGTGCTGGCAAAATATCTGTCTGAATTGTATGTTTAACTACATTCCCAAAATTGTGTGCAACAATAATTTGCCCCAATGTTTCTATATCTATTTTACTCTCTTCAATAGATATTTTTGCAGCAACTGTTCCAATATCGGAGGCATTCATTTCTTTACTGGCATAACGCCTCTCCATAATGCCTGTAATTTGTCTGAATTTCTCAACAACAATTGATGGATCTATTTCTATTCTTGTTTTATTTTCATCAAAGAAATCATGGACCGTAAAATCTCTATTTGTTTTAATTATTTGTGGGATATAACTCCCAGTTCCTGTTATTACTGTTCTTTTCATGGCCTATATCTCAGTGTTAGTTTAATTCGATTTACATTTATTGATTTCTTTGGGCAAATAACTTCCCTATTGGCGCAACAAAATTGCATATATTTTCGCCTATGGTTTTATTTTTAGTGCAACTCCGTTGGGTTTCCTCTCACAATAATACAACCCACCCCAAAAATCTCCAAACGTAACCCGACCTGTTTTTTGAACACTTTCATACCCCCGCCATTCTTTGTTTACGCCACAACAAAAATTCCCTAACTTTGCCCTATCAATGGCTTTAGAAATCAAAGTACCGGCCCCCGGCGAATCGGTTAGCGAAGTAACCATTGCCAACTGGCTGAAAAAAGAAGGTGAATGGGTGGAAATGGATCAGCCCATCGCAGAATTTGAAAGCGACAAAGCAACCTTTGAAGTGAACGCCGAAAAAGCCGGCGTTATTGAAAAACTCATCGGCAACGTGGGCGATACCATCCCCGTGGGCAGCGTAATCGCAGTAATCAATACCGAGGCTGCCAGACCCGCCGAAGCCAAAGCAGCCGCTCCAAAAGCTGCTCCCGAACAACCCAAAGCGCCCGCCGCTGTAGAAAAACCAAAAACCGAAGCCAAGCCCGCTCCCGCAGCGGCTCCCGTGGCTTCCAATGTGCTTATATCACCCGTGGCAGCCCAGCTGCTCGCCGAATACGGCATTGCCCCCGAAAGCGTTTCCGGTACCGGCAGCAATGGCAAAATCACCAAGCTGGATGCCCTGGAAGCCATCGTGAAACTGGGTGTAAACAAAGCAGGCACTACCAAAGCCACCGGCAGAAATGCCCGCCGCGAGAAGATGAGCAACCTGCGCAAAACCCTGAGCAAACGCCTGGTAGCCGCTAAAAACGAAACCGCCATGCTCACCACGTTCAACGAGGTGAATATGAAGCCCATCATGGATTTGAGGGCCAAATACAAAAAGAACTTTGAAGAGAAATTCGGCATTGGGCTGGGCTTCATGAGCTTCTTTACCCGCGCCGTGTGCATTGCCCTGCAAGACTGGCCCGCCGTGAACGCCAGCATCGATGGCGAAGAAATCGTGTACCACGACTATTGCGACATCAGCATTGCCGTGAGTGCCCCCAAAGGCCTGGTGGTGCCCGTTATCCGCAGCGCCCAAAACCTGAGACTGGCCGAAATAGAAACCGAAGTAAAACGCCTGGCTACCAAAGCCCGCGACAATAAGCTCAGCATTGAAGAAATGACCGGAGGCACCTTCACCATCACCAATGGCGGCGTTTTCGGCAGCATGATGAGCACACCCATCATCAACCCGCCCCAAAGCGGTATTCTGGGCATGCACAACATTGTGGAACGCCCTGTGGTGGAAAACGGACAAATCGTCATCCGCCCCATGATGTATTTAGCCCTCAGCTACGACCACCGCATCATCGACGGCCGCGAAAGCGTGAGTTTCCTGGTTCGCGTGAAAACCCTGCTGGAAAACCCCGAAATGCTGCTGGACGGTAAACGCCCCGAAGAAAACGTGCTGGGCCTGTAACACACAACAACGATGCACAGCCACGGGCATCACCACGATCATAACCACTCCCATGCCGCCTACCAGGGCAGCATGAACACCAAAGCGTTTATTCTCGCCATTGTGCTGAATGCGGCCTTTGTGGTGATTGAGTTTCTCTATGGCTACTGGTCCGATTCGCTGGCCCTGATGGCCGATGCAGGCCATAACCTGGGCGATGTAGCCGGACTGGCCATTTCCCTGCTGGCATTTCGCATGGCGGCAAAATCACCCAACGCCAACTATACCTTCGGCTATAGCAAAGGCACCATCCTGGCTTCACTGGCAAACGCCATTTTACTCTTGCTGACGGTGGGTTCTATCGGCTATGAGGCCGTTACAAGACTTTACAACCCCGAAACACCCCACTGGCAAAGCATTAGCATGGTGGCAGGCATTGGCATTGTTATCAATACAGCCACCGCATTGCTATTTATGAAAGGCAAGGAACTGAACAACCGTGCGGCATTCCTGCACATGGCCGCCGATGCTGGCGTATCGGCTGCGGTGGTCATTGGTGGTTTTCTCATTAGCTGGACCGGCATCAGCCAGATTGATCCCATCATTTCCCTGCTCATCTGCGGTGTGATAGTGGTGGGTTCCTGGGGTTTGCTGAAAAGCAGCATGCGCCTGTCTTTGGACGGCGTGCCGCAAAACATCGATCCCGATAAAATCCGTGAGGCAGCCCTGGCCGTTCCCGGCGTGCGCGATATTCACCACCTGCATATCTGGGCCATGAGTACCACGCGCAATGCGCTTACAGCCCACTTGCTCATCAAAGAAGGGCTCTCCTACGACGATGTGCACCACCTGAAAAAGGAACTGAAACACGCCTGGCAGCACCTGAATATTCAGCATGCCACGGTGGAAACGGAAACCGAACACCACGACGACTGCGAAGACTGCCGCACCGTGGGTTCATTTGATTAACCATGAAAAGAGGCTTGTTCATAGCTCTGCTGGCACCATTGCTTGGCTTTGCCCAGCTGCCCGACCTGATTCCGGCTCCCAAAAAGATGGAGATAAAGAGTAAAACCTTTACGTGGAAAGCGGGAATGTCGTTTTACTGCCCACCGGCATTTGCAAACACACCCTGCAAATTAACCCTTTGGGGACTGGTGCATCAGTATAAAGAAAGCAGTACCGGCAAGGCCGATATCAGCGTAACGGCGCTTCCCAAAATCCCGGGCTATCATTCGGAATATTACAAACTCAGCATTACGCCCAAGCAGATACGGATTGCCGCCTATACCGATACCGGTGTTTACCGCGCCTGCATGACGCTTTGGCAGATGCTGCCTCCAGATTGGGCACAAACCCGCGTGACGGGCTTTACCCTGCCTTGCGTGATCATTGAAGACCAGCCTGATTTTTCCTACCGCGGTCTGCATTTGGATGTTTGCCGCCACTTCTTCCCCGTTTCCTTCATCAAACGCTACATCGATGCGATGGCCATGCACAAGTACAATGTATTTCACTGGCATTTAACCGAAGACCAGGGCTGGCGCATTGAAATTAAGAAATATCCGAAACTCACGGAAGTTGGCGCTTGGCGCAACGGAAGCCAGAAAGGCCGCTATGCGGAACAGCGCTTTGATTCCTTGCGCTACGGCGGTTTTTACACGCAGGATGAAGTGAAGGATATTGTGGAATATGCCCGTCAGCGCTACATCGCCGTGATTCCTGAAATAGAAATGCCCGGACATTCGCTGGCTGCGCTTACGGCTTACCCGCAATTGAGTTGCAACGGCGGTCCCTTTTCAGTTGCCAAGGGCTGGGGCGTTTTTGACGATGTGTATTGTGCCGGAAATGACTCCACGCTCGCTTTTCTGAAAGATGTGCTATCGGAAGTGCTGACACTGTTCCCTTCGAAATACATACATATTGGCGGCGATGAATGTCCGAAAACCCGCTGGAAAACATGCCCCAAATGCCAGAACCGCATCAAAACCGAGGGATTGAAAGACGAACACGAACTGCAAAGCTGGTTTATGCAGCACATGGAAAAATGGCTGAATACCAGAGGGCGCAGCATTATTGGCTGGGATGAAATACTGGAAGGCGGACTGGCACCGAATGCCACCGTGATGAGCTGGCGCGGAACCGAAGGCGCTGAAGCCGCCGCAAAACAAGGGCATAATGCCATTATGACGCCCGGAAAACCCTGCTATTTCGATCACTACCAGAGTAAAGACAGCACCGAACCCATTGCCATTGGCGGCTTCAACTCACTGGAAATGGTGTACAAATTTCAGCCCATTTCAAAAGGCATAGACAGCAGTTTGAGGCACTTTGTCCTGGGCGCCCAGGGCAACGTATGGACAGAATACATGGAAAGCGAAGCGCATGTGGAATACATGGTTTGGCCGCGGGCGGCAGCACTATCAGAAGTATTGTGGACAGGCCACGGCGGGAATTTTGACAACTTCAAAAACCGCCTGCCCGCCGATATGCAGCGCCTAAAAGCGATAGGTGTGAATTACGCGCCTCATTTGGGCAGCAAGCCCTGACCATTCAGCAGGCCCCAGGCCGTGGCAATTTGAATCTCGCCAATATTCTCGGGCAACAGCACCTTGTACGTAGTTCCGGGTGACAAATCCACCACATTGCCAATAATATCTAGCAATTTGACGTCTTTCAGGATCATCAGCCCCATCAGCCATTCCTTGCCCACCTTGATGGTTAAGTAATCACCTTTGCGCTTTGCGGTAAACTTGACCTGTTTAAGATAGCTTTTGTCCAATTTGGGATTGAACGATGAATTAGTAACCCCGATAAACTCCCGCCATATCGGATACCAGGCCGCTTTTTTGTTGCCCATAAAATCAACAGTACTCCAGGTGATACCGGGCCAGATATCATTGGCTTGCCAATAAAGGCTTCCACCGCAATTTGAATCATTTTTGTGTGCCCTGTAAGCCCTCACCAATACACGTGCCTGTAGGTATTGCGATAGCAAAATGGTAGACAACGTATCTTTGGGCAAAGCGCCAAATTCCGTTACCATGTATCCGTTCAGCAGTTTCAGTCCTTTGTAAGACAGCATGCGGCTTTCGGGTTTATCGCTGCCAAAATATTTGCGCACGCACTCCAGCGAAGGCCATGAAGGAAGGCCGTATTCGCTGGCAAAACGCGGAATTTTGGTATCAAAATCCTGCAAGGGACGTTCGCCGTGCCACACGTACCAAAGGTGGTTATCACCGCGGGCCATTTCGGTTTCGGGTGCCCAGTTGCTCACCGGACTGGAAGGCAGGTAGTTGACATTCCCTTTCTCAAAAATGCGGGAGAAATCTTCCTCGAACATTTGCCGGTATTGATCTTGCATGAATGCCTTGTCGGTAGAATCCCAACTGTAGGTTTTATCCCAGCCCCAGTGTTTCAGCGCCACATCAATCTCATTGTTACCGCAATACAGCGCCATGCAGGGATGCTGACGGGTTTGTTTCCAAACAGAGACGGCTTCGGTCAAAGCGCGGTTTTTCCAAAAACCATTGTAGGGATAAACCGTTCCGCTGTACATCAGATCCTGCCATACCAGAATGCCGAGTTCATCGCACTGCTTGTAAAAGGATTCGGGCATGAGCCCGCCGCCACCCCAAACACGCAGCATGTTGTAGCCGGCAACAGCCATTTGATTTACCAGGCTGTTGGGGCCTTCCCAAAGTTTTTTACGTTGTTCCTCGCTGTGAAACCCTTGCTGGGGAAGCAGGTTGGACCCTTTCATAAAAACGGGTTTTCCATTCACCATGAACCTAAATGACTCGCCCTTGTTGTCATTCACCCGTTCCAGTTGTATATCGCGAATGCCGAAAGTGAGCTCTTTCATAAACCGCTCGCGGCCGTGTGTGGCGAGCAAGTCTAACTTGTACAGATGGTGCCATCCCTGCCCATTGGGTTGCCATAAAACGGGATTTTCGAGGATGAAGGACATGATGTATTCCTGTTGCCCTTCAGACAAGCGCATGAGCGTATCCACAACAGATTTGCTGTTCATGCCGGCCCTTAGTTGAATATCAATGGCAGAATCGGCACGGATAACCCAATGCAGGTTGATTTTGGCCTTGTTTCCGGGCTTGTAATCCACGGTAGTAAAGACATCCACCACCAGCATGTTATCGAAGGGAATGAATTCGGGTTCGGAACCGAGGCCGTTTAAAACGCGGCGTGGTGCCACATCCCAACCAAATTGCACGGGTGGCTTTCGCAACACCACGGAACCTTTGGGGTTTGCGGTATCATTGTCGGCGGGCCATTCGGTGCTGCCGGAGAGCGGAAAATACAACTTGGCGGCATCTTTCAGTGAGGGCAACTGGGCAATAAACAAGGAATTTTCGCCCGCAAGGGTCGATGTTGGGATAATATTTAAAATGGGCAATTGTGTGGATTGTCCCACGCCTATTTGCTGTCCGTTAAGAAGATATGCCGCAGCCGGCTCGGGACTTGCCATGCGAAAAGCTACGTTTTTAAATTTTGCAGCTTCAGCCATTTCGGGCAGTTCCGCACGATAGCGCCAATAGTGGTTTTCAACCTCATTGGCTTTGATGGGCATACCGGATGAATCCAAAAACCGGTAACCGGCATCGATGAGTTCATTGATGGAAGCGGTGTAGGGAACTTCCTGCCACTCGCCGCTGTAGGCCAGGGTATTGCCCGGACCGGGCTGAAAGGTTTGCAACAGCCAGCTTTTGGGTTTAATGGCCCTGTGTTCCTGCGCAGATAAAGCAATCAGGCAGAAGAATGTAGTTAAAAGGACGATGAACCTTTGCATGCAGCTATGATATGTTTGAGTTCGTTGGGATCGGGCAGCAAGCCGCCGGTGCGGGCTGAGCTGTGCATTTCGGTAAACCCTGCATCCAGAAAGGATTTTACGTTGTGCGAACGCACACCCCCGCCCGGCATGATGGTGATGCGGCCACTGGCGATTTCTTTTAATTTGATGAGATTAGTCAGGGGCAAACCACAAAGCAGGCGCTGGAAGCCCAGATTAATGAGGATTTGCAGGGATTTTTCGGGATGGGGAACGATGTCGAAGGCACGGTGAAACACACAGGGCAAATCAGCCGCGGCTTTGAGAAGACGCTCGCATGCAGGCACATCGATTTCATTTTTGGGCGTGAGCAAACCAAAAACCACGGCACCGGCTTGTTGATGGGTACGCAGGCGAATGATTTCCTGTTCCATGATTTCCACTTCATCATTTGACATACAGAAACTGCCCCCACGGGGACGCACCATTACGGCCAGTTGGGCGTGCTGATGAGGCGGGATTATTCGAAACCAAGCTTCCGGGGGTGAAACACCATCTTTTTCGGGCGCATCGCAGAGTTCAATTCTGGGCGCACCTGCGCTTAGGGCCATGATAGCCGCTTCGGCAGAAAAGGCGCATATTTCGGCAATGGCGGGCATTTGTGGTAGCCACAAAGATAAACGGATTGCACACGCTCCACTTGAAACATTGCAAATTTTTGAGTATATTTGCAGCCCTTTTGAAGGATTTCCATTACGGAAAAATGCATGCGTAGCTCAATTGGATAGAGCATCTGACTACGGATCAGAAGGTTTGGGGTTCGAATCCCTACGCGTGCACTAAAGCAACCACCAGCCTCCGCCCCAGCGGAGGCTTTTTTATTGCACCAAATCCGCATCTGAGCTTGCTCAAGGGTGGATAGGTGCAATAAAAAACCTCATTCGCAGAATGAGGATGGTGGTTGTAGACTTCGGCATAGTAGGGTTCAGCGATGTCGGCTCAGCCGACGGAGCTAACCCCACATAATCCGCAACCATGACCACCAAAAAAAAACCTCACGCAGTGCGCCGGTTTCAGGGGTTGTAGACTTCGGCATAGTAGGGTTCAGCGAATGCAGTGAGCTAACCCCATAAACTACAAATCTGAGATTGCGCAAATAGGGTTCAGCGATGGCGGCTATGCCGCCGATTTAATAGCGCGAACAGCTTCTTCTTCGGCGTGTGAGGAAAGCAGTTTTACATCTTGCATAACATTACAAAACAAGCCAACCCCAAAGGCGAAAACCCTGCCCTGTATCATCCGCAGGCATGAAATAAAACGTTTGATAAATTTGGAAATCTCACTTTTTTTTCGTATATTAGATTTTATGAAAATTCATACACCCTTCATTCAACTCAATTCACTGCTGAAACTTTTGGGCTGGGTAGAAACCGGCGCCGATGCCAACAATGTCATCGATGCAGGTATGGTAAAAGTGAACGGACAAACCGAAACCCGTCGCCGCAACAAAATTTATCCGGGCATGGTGGTGGCCTTCGAAAACAAGCAGGTTACCATCGAATAATCCTACACATACAACGGCTTTTAGCGAAAAATAGCGCGTTCCTGCGTATCATTGCAGTTACGCTTTTATGATGAAAAGAACCTTACTGCTGGGAATGGCACTCGCTGTAGCTACTGTTCCCGTTCTGGCCCAGAAAAAGAAAAAAGACAAGAAAAAAGGTGCGCCCGCCGTTGCTGCTGAAGCACCCAAACCCAAGGACGACAAGCCAAGCATCGTTTCCAAAACCAAAAGCTGCAAGCGCATGCCGGGGTTGTTTACCCTGTTCCGTGATACGGCTACCGGGAAATCATTTTTGCTGATCAAAAAAGACCAGCTCAACAAAGAGTTTATCCATTTTACCTATACCGAAAACGGTGTAACCGATGCAGGTTTTCACCGCGGACAATTCCGTGGCAGCCGCATTTTCAAAATCAAAAAACATTTTGAATATATCGATTTTGAACAGCAGAATACCAGCTTCTATTTCGACCCGAATAAAGAAATCAGCAAGAGTGCCAATGCCAACATCAGCAACAGTTCGCTTGCGTATGAAAAAATCATCGCTACTGACGAAAAAACTGGCGAATACCTAATTGATGCGGATGAACTGTTTTTGGGTGAAAAGCTTCACCAGATTAAGCCCAGCGGCTTTCCGGGTAATCCCATGGCGTTTAACCTGGGCAGCCTAAGCCGCACCAAAACCCGCTACGAGCAGCTGAAAAACTACCCCATGAACACGGATTTGGTGGTGCGTTATGTATTTGAAAACCCCTACCCGATTAATGGTGGCAGCGAAGAAGTGACCGATGCCCGCGCCATCAACGTGGTGGTGCAGCACAGCTTGATTGAAATGCCCGCCGATGGCTACAAACCGCGCCATGACGATCCCCGCGTGGGATTCTTCTCCGATCAGGTGAATGACATGACCACCACCGCGGCTGTTAACTACCGCGATCTCATCCACCGCTGGGACCTGCGCAAGAAAGATCCCTCGGTAGCCAAAAGCGAGCCCATTAAGCCTGTTGTATGGTGGATTGAAAATACCACTCCCAAAGAATTCCGTGCCACCATCAAAGCTGCCGGCGAGGCATGGAACAAGGCTTTCGAGCCCCTTGGCTTTATCAATGCCGTTCAAATAAAGGAACAGCCTGATACGGCAGACTGGGATGCAGGCGATATCCGCTACAATGTATTGCGCTGGACAAGCAGCCCCAATCCCCCTTTCGGCGGCTATGGACCCAGCTTTGTAAACCCCCGCACCGGCGAAATATTGGGTGCCGACATCATGTTTGAATATGTGTTTGTGACCAACCGTTTGGTGGCCGAAAAACTATACGACATTAAAAAGCCCAACGGGCACTTCTGCGAGGCCGGCCATACCCTGCACAATGAAATGCTGCTGGGAACCGAAATGATGCGTGCTTCCGGCGCTTCTGATGTGGAAGTCACCAAACTCATTCACCAGAGCCTGCACTACCTTGTATTGCACGAAATGGGACACACCTTTGGTCTTCAGCACAATATGAAAGCCAGCCAGTTGCTGAGCCCTGCGGAACTGAAAGACAAAAACATTACCGCCAATGGCCTCATCGGTTCTGTGATGGACTATCCCGCCATCAACCTGAACGGCGATGTGAACGCAGTAGATTATTGCCAAACCGCACCCGGTCCCTACGACATGTGGGCCATCGAATACGGCTACAGTCCTGCACTGGAAGACGAAACCCAGGAGAAAGCCCGTTTGGCGGCCATTTTGGCACGCAGCGGCGAAAAAGCCCTCACCTTTGGTAACGATGCCGATGACATGCGCGCACCTGGTAAAGCCATCGATCCCCGCGTGATGGTGAACGACCTGAGCTCGGACGCTATCTCCTACGGCATAGAGCGCATAGAAAAGGTACAGTCATTGATGAAAGGCCTGAAAAACCGCTACACCAGCGGCGTGAGTTGGCAGGAAATGCGCAACGCTTACGGAAGTCTTTCCGGCGCATACAGCCAAATGACAGGCATTATCAGCCGCTATGTGGGTGGTGTGTACGTAGAACGCGTGGCACCCGGTGCCGGCAGCACACAGCCTTATACACCCGTACCCTACGCTGATCAGAAACGCGCCATGAACGCATTGGCTAAATATGCATTTGCACCCAATGCCATGGAAGTACCCGCTGAAATGGTGGCGTATTTGCAGCCACAGCGCCGTGGTTTCAACTTCTTTGGTGCCGGTGAGGATCCCAAATTCCACAACCGCGTGGATGCCATGCAGAGTGGTGTTCTGGACCACTTGCTCAGCCCTACTATGATGCTGCGCCTCAGCGACAGCCGTCTGTACGGAAACAAATACAGCGTAGGCGAAATGCTGGGCGACCTCACCAAAGCCATCTTTGATGAAGACATCAACAGCAACGTAAACAGCTTCCGTCAGGTGCTGCAAATCAACTACACCGAGCGTTTGATCGCCATAACCGGTCTGAAAAGTAACAGCCGCCATGATGAAATCAGCAAGGCCAGGGCAACCGCACAATTGCAGGAAATTACCCGCAAGCTGAAAGGCAGCACCGGTGGCGTCAAAGACAGCAAAGACCACCGCAGTTATCTGTTAACCCTGATAGAGCACGGACTGGATGACTAATTCACCAAACTGGCAGCCCCAATACCGCCTTACTGCACTAGGTGCGCTGCTGCTGGCTGCCGGCATTGCGCTGGGAGCCTTCGGTGCACATGGCTTGAAAGACCTTGCCACTGCGCGTTACATCGCTGTATTTGAAACCGGCGTACAGTATCAGGTTTACACCGCCTTGGGCATCATGATTTTATCCCTGTTTGGCAAAGCCATGGAAAAGCCCATCCTGCTGATTTTAGCGGGTATGTGGATTTTCTCGGTAAGCTTATATTTTATAGGTTTGAATGAGGTTTTGGCCACATCGCTGAAAAAATTGGGAGCGATAACCCCGATTGGCGGTGTGCTGATGATAGCAGGCTGGTGCTGGGCAGGTATGAAACTGCTGCGGCTTAGCAAATCCTGAGCATGGGCAGAACGGTCATTTTTATGCGGCATGGCAAGGCCGCCGATGCGGAAGATGCATTCAACGACTTTGAGAGGCCGCTGGTGGCCCGTGGGCGCCAAGAAGCGGAGCAGACTGCTGTTTTGCTGAAAGAAAACAATCTCATTCCGGAAATGGTTCTGAGCAGTCCGGCTACGCGCACGGCAGGCACCGCACAGATTGCAGCCCGCGTATTTGATTATCCGGCGGAACATATCGTGTATCACGCGCTGCTTTATATGGGCAGGGCACACGAATACATAGATGCCATCAACAACCTGAAGGCCAATTGTATCTTGGTGGTGGGACACAATCCCGAAATGCAGGCCTTGGCATTTCATTTTGGCAAGGTAGGAAAAGCGGGTTTTCCTACTTCATCGGCCGTGGCGTTGCATTTTAAGGATGAGGTGATATCGGCGCAGAGTAATGCGGTGGTGGTTGGAGAATGGTTGAGGTAATTCAACCGGTCACAAATTGTGACCAGTTTTCGCGAGACAACATCTAAATACTGTACCTTGAACCTGAGGCAGCCTGTTGGCAACTCAGACTTACGTTGCTAAATCTCACCCACCCTTCTTCTTCCGTCCTCTTGGCTTGGGTTGCACAAACTGAACAATATCGCCTTCTTTTAGCCGTTTGTTCTTTACTTTATTGGGTACCACTTTCAAATCGGTTTGGGGATTCCATTTAACCAGTTTATAGCCCGGCGTGTCTACCAGATTTTCCTGGCGAAGCATTTCAACCTTGTAATACTCATTTTCCTCATACATATCCTCCACCTCCCTGTAGGCACGGTTTCTTTCAGGCAAATCCTCTTTCTCCGCCTCCGGATTCGGCAGACGCTGTAAGGGTTTGGGTTCAGGTGCTATCCAGCGTGTTTTTTCAAAATCCCAATACACACCGCTCTGGCTGTAGGCATAGGGTTTTTGCAGGCCCGACAGCATGGTTCTCACAATTTCTATCGGCAATCCGTTGCCAAAACGCAAACTCCATAAAAACAGTAGTTCGCTCCACATTTTGCCATCCGGTTTCTCCCCGCGCATGGGTTTCCAGCTCAGAAAACCTTCACTGAAAAGCAATTCAGCCTGATAAAACAATACGCCCCGGTTTTGCAGTTCTTCCCATGTTAATGCATAATCCGGCACTGGATTGGGATTTACCGTTACACCGCGGATGATGCCCGCATTGCCCAGTCCGGTGCGTAAATCGGCACGCATGCTACTGAAATCAGTACGGCCGGTAACTCCAACGGCAAATGTTTGAGCGCCCATGCCTGATGCAAACCATTTGAGGTTGCTGCGGGTGGTGGCGGAATCGACGGCAAACTGCATCAGCACTACGTTTAAGGTACGTATATATTTTAATTCGTCGGGGGTAAAGAATTTTGTCGAATCCACAGCACAGGTATCATCACCATCGGTGAGCACAAAGATGATCTTTTCATCGGCTGTAACTGTTTTACAGGCCTGCACTGCATCCTTCACTGTGTTAAACAAGGGCGTGCAACCCAATTCCGGCCTAATGCTGTCTATGGTTTGTTCCAGCATGGAATAAGGGGTTTTGCGAGCCGCTGAAGTACCCAAACAATAGCTGCGTAGGGTGCGAATGCACACGGAATCATCCGGGCTGAGCTGCGGAAACACCTCCTTTTTAAAAAGCTCCTTGGCCACGGCCATGCGGCTCTGCGTTGCGGTAAGGTTGCTGAGCATACTGCCGCTGTTGTCCATTACAATTTCAATATATCGTTTCATAAGGTTGTATTATTTGCTTCTTTTAATGTTTACGGGGATGATTCCATTGAGCACGGTTTCCATGGACACGTTGTAAAAGTTAAACCAGTTATCGCCGGTGCCGTCATGCTCTATAATGTCTATGTGGGTTACATCCTTGGGCAGTTTCGGAAACAGCAGGGAGTAAAACAGCATATCAGATTGGGTTTTGAAATGGTGTTTTTTTGGTGCTACGGGAATGTTGATGGCCTGCAGCAGGGTATAGCGTGTATCCGAACCTACGGGGCGGATGTAGGTTTGGGGCATAATATGCACCCAGCCGCCGTTTATGTACTTATTGCTAGCGTAGTAGAGAAAGTCGATGCGAAGGGGATCTTCGAATACATTGATGGTTTTGATTTCTTTTTTTACCTCAATGTCGGTAATCAGGCCGGGGCCGGGCTGGATGATGTCGGGCGGGGCGATGCAGGCAGGATAATGTTTCATGATAAATAGAATGTTGATTTCGAACACAAAATTTATCCATGACTACGCACCCTATTTGCAAGGTGATTTTTTTCATCGGAAAAAAGGGAGATTTGGTGGGAAGCCAAATTAACTTTGCTTGACGTACACAAGAATCCGCACCTGTTCTTTTAGCTTACTTATAATCAACTAAAAACAAAAAAGACACTGTTTTCACAGCGTCTTTCTTTCGTGGGCCCACTTGGGATCGAACCAAGCACCTACTGATTATGAGTCAGTTGCTCTAACCGAATGAGCTATAGGCCCCAATGGGACTGCAAATATATTACAACCAACCGAATTTATCATGCTGCCTGAACACTTTCAGCCCTATCAGCTCGGCAAACTGCAACATTCCGCTCATTCCACCCACTTTTTGAGCCGTATTTAACCATTACATGAGCTGATTCCCTTCCCAAATAAACAAATAGACCATTAAACTTTGCCCACCATTCCTTCATTTTTTAATTAAAAATTACTGTCTTATCCTAAAATAGGTTGTC
>Ga0194130_10000425_pt1 | contig 81013 bp, 77 predicted proteins | sample TA2KigsurfametaG_FD_160084 | JGI IMG/M metagenome (GOLD analysis project Ga0194130, IMG submission 160084) | Freshwater microbial communities from Lake Tanganyika, Tanzania - TA2015050 Kigoma 12 surface | ecosystem: Environmental > Aquatic > Freshwater > Lake | place: Tanzania: Lake Tanganyika... | reverse complement strand
CCTTGAGGACCTTGAGCACCTTGAGCTCCCTGAGCACCATTTGCACCATTAGTACCATTTGCACCAGCAGGTCCTTGAGCACCTTGAGCTCCCTGAGCACCATTTGCACCATTAGTACCATTTGCACCAGCAGGACCTTGAGCACCTTGAGCACCATTAGTACCATTTGCACCAGCAGGTCCTTGAGCACCTTGAGCTCCCTGAGCACCATTTGCACCATTAGTACCATTTGCACCAGCAGGTCCTTGAGCACCTTGAGCTCCCTGAGCACCATTAGTACCATTAGTACCATTTGCACCAGCTGGTCCTTGAGCACCTTGAGCTCCCTGAGCACCATTTGCTCCATTAGTACCATTAGTACCATTTGCACCAGCAGGTCCTTGAGGACCTTGAGCACCTTGAGCTCCCTGAGCACCATTTGCACCATTAGTACCATTTGCACCAGCAGGTCCTTGAGCACCTTGAGCTCCCTGAGCACCATTAGTAATCCCCGCAACATGGTCTAACAGTTCGTCTTTTGTATTTTGTACATCTTTAGTCGTTGCTAAAGAATGCTCTGTTCTTTGCGCATCTTTACATTTAGGAATATTTTCAAAATAACATACCTCATCAAATGTAGCATATACTTGGTTATTTTTTTTAAATTGAATATTTGAAGTGTCTGTTTCTATAATTAATGGTTTATCCTTATTACATTTTATACTTGATACACTTATATTCCAATTATTGTTATCTAAAGTTGACATATATAAATAACAAATAAAAATAAAAATTTATTTAAAAACAAAATTTAAATTAATTAAAATGGAAGTATTAATTAATAGAAATATTTACAGAATAAACAATGACGAATATGTAAAATTACTTCATAAAGAATATAACAATTTACACTTATACAAAGATTTAAACATTCATGATAGAATAATTGGTTTGATTATTAAATGTAAAGAAGTATTTTCCATTGGAGACACAGATTTTCTTTCATTTGACACTAAATATGGTGGCTTTATACCATTGAATCTAACTAATAATTTTAATCATATTTATTTGATAAATACATCAAGTCATCATAAGAATAATATAGATATAAATATTGAAAATTTAAAAATAAAAAACATTAATTTCCTTAATTCAAGTATGAGCACAAACAATATTATTTACTCTGAAGATCTAAATATTGATTTAATGTATTTAAATCAAAAAAATAATATTTATATAACAAAGGTAAAAGAAAATCCTACAAACAATATAACAGTTTTTTCATTGTCTAAAACAGACTACTACATCCATGTAAACAATACTTTTCTAAACAACTTTATAAATGTTTTCCGCTATTATGTTAAAGGTGAAATTGATGGCGTTCAATTGCTTAATTTTGACAATCTAATTAATTTATGTATTATGGTAAAAAATGCTGGTCAACAATTTGAACAAATGCTTACCAAAAATTTAGATATAATTGACCGTTGGACTATACTAGATACTGGTAGTACAGATAAAACAATCGAAATTATAAATCGCGTTCTTATAGGGAAAAAAGAAGGAAATTTGTATCAAGAACCATTTATTAATTTTCGTGATAGCAGAAATCGTCTTCTTGATTTGGCTGGAACAAGTTGCAAATTTAATATTATGTTAGATGATACATATATTGTTAAAGGCAATTTAAGAGATTTTTTAACAGAAGTAAGGTCAGATCAATATTCTAATTCTTTTACACTATTTATTCATAGCGATGATACCAAATATGGTTCAAATAGAATAATCAAGTCTGATTCAGGTTTAAGATATATTCATAAAATACATGAAGTTATAACAGATAAAAATAATATTAATGTGGTTATTCCTGAAAATAAAGCATTTATATTTGACGAAAGATTTGATTATATGGAAAAACGCACTATGGAGAGAAAACAACTAGATTTAAAATTATTATTTGAAGAAGTTGAAGAAAATCCAAATGAACCACGAAGCTATTATTATTTAGCACAAACATATAATTTATTAGAAGACTATGAAAAAGCTTTTTTTTATTTTATGAAACGTTGTGAATTTGTTAATTCTGGATTTATTCAAGAACGAGTTGATGCAGCGTTTGAAGCAGCCAGGATTGCTAATTTTAAACTTAATAAACCATGGAATGAATGTGAAGAGTTATATAATAAATGTTATAAAATTGATGAATCGAGACCAGAAGCGCTTTATTTTATAGGCATTCATTATTATTTAGAAAACGATTTCAAAAAATCTTTTCCATATTTGAAAAAAAGTTTTGAAATAGGGTTTCCTCAGCATTGTCAATATAGTTTAAAACCAACATTATCATTTCATTTCTTACCAAAATTTCTCTCTAGAATTTGTTATGAATTAGAAGAATATTATCTAGGATTACAAGTATCACAATTTTTTCTTATGAATAATCAACCAACCGCTGACGACTATTCAGAAATAGTATCTTGGCACCAAATTTTTCAAAAATTAACCAGTTATTCTGGAGAGGGAAAAGTCTCAGTACCAGAAAAACCAATTTGTTGCTTTGTTGCAGACGGAGGTTTTCATCCTTGGTCTGGTTCTAATATTTTAACTACTGGTGTTGGTGGTTCTGAAACATACATAATTGAGATGGCTCGTTATATTCGGCAACATGAATTCTTCGGTGAAGTTATCGTTTTTTGTAATACACCTGGAGAGAATACAGAAATATTTGAGGGAGTTATATATTATCATCTTAATAAATATTACGAATTTATAAATACTAATTACGTGCATACTTGTATCGTAAGCCGTTTTTCTGAATATTTACCTGTAACATTTAAAGGTTTTGCTGAAAATGTTTATCTAGTTGTTCACGACCTTACACCAAGTGGTATTGTTATACCAATTGATAAAAAACTTAAAAATGTATTTTGTTTAACCGAATGGCACGTTGAATATTTTACAAATATATTTCCAAATTTAAAACATATTACAGTTCCTTTTTATTATGGAATAGATCATACTAAATTTGCTGATAACAACATTAATAACAAAGTTCCATACAAATTTATTTATTCATCATTTCCTAATAGAGGTTTATTAGAGCTGTTAATAATGTGGCCAAAAATATATGAGTTTCAACCACTCGCAACATTACATATTTATTCTGATATATATAATAAATGGTCTAATGATGTAGAACCTGAAAAAATGAACAAAATTAAACAATTATTGGAAATATATTTAGAGAGAAATATTGGAATACATTACCACGGTTGGGTATCTAAAAGTGAGCTAGCCCAAGCTTGGAAAACATCTTCTATATGGTTTTATCCATGTACTTTTATGGAAACATTTTGCTTAACAGCTTTAGAAGCTGCGGTGTCAAAAACATTTGCAATCACTAATGATTTGGCTGCTTTGCAAAACACCGTTGGTAATAGAGGATGTATTATTAAAGGAGATCCTACAACTGTTGAATGGCAAACTAAAGCGCTTGATAAAATTTATTTTTATTTAAATAACATAAATGAACAAAATAAATTCATACATGATAATTTTTCATGGGCAAATAATTTAACTTGGAAAAATCAAGCGGAGAGATTATTGATTAAATATATTTTACCAAACGCAATAATAGAATATAAAGGAATGTATAATTGGACAAATGATTTACCAAAAGGTGAAAAACAAATTTTTTTGAATATATTAAATTATTTTAATAAAACTTATTTAAAAGTGTTAGAGAGAAAAAATATTAATGTTTTAGAAATAGGAACATATGCTGGTGTTTCGTTAATTAATATAATTAATATGATACCAAATTCATCAGGCATTGGTGTTGATTTGTGGAGTTCCTATAATGAGAATAAACTGGTGGAAAATATGGATGGTTTAGAAGTTGAAAAATCTTTTTATAAAAATATTAGGACATTTGGTCTAACAGATAGAATAACAGGTTTAAAATGTGACTCAACTAATGTGTTATTTAATTTTTTTAAAGACAATTTAACATTTGATTTTATTTATGTAGATGGTTCACATTTGTTGTTAGATTGTTATAGTGATTTAGTTTTAGCATGGTTAGTTCTAGAAAAAAATGGTATAATAGGAATTGATAATTATTTATATAAAAAAGATTCAATTCTTGATTCGCCATTTGAAGCAGTTAATCACTTTTTAAAATTATATGAAGGACAATATAATCTACTATATAAAGGTTATAGAGTTTTTCTTCAAAAACTATAATATATCATATTAAATATAACATAATATAATAAAATTACTTTATTTTTATTATCAATAATTCAAATGAAATTTATTTATATTCCAAATTATATAATCAAAATAAAGGAAAATTAGATTACATTTATAAAAAATCTGTTTTTAATAATAAAGTTTGCAAAACTATTTGGTGGATATGCTGTTGAAGGACATACCTTATCACTCAGAAACTAATTATATTGAAGAATTTTTAAGTCAGTTAAAACATTACATAAAAAGGAAAGCCCAAATACTTATGAAGAAATTGACAAGGTTATAAAAGATATATTATCAAATTAAATCACAAGAGAAAATTTGACAAATTATTTGAAACATAGTTATAATATAAATCATAAATAAGTTTTTGCATCATTTTTCTTTTCGGTCAATATAACAAAGGTATAATCCCTAAAAAGAATTTGTCACAAGATTATTTATTTTATTTATTAAATGTAAATAAATTAAATAAATATTTTTAGTTTAAATTAATTCATAAAATTTAGTTTATATTCTCCAATAAAAAGCAATTACAAATGGTTCTAGATGCACACCATTTCCTAAAGCAGCTGTTATCCTTAATTGATTCGCAGCTAAAACACCGGACCATGGACCTATAGACCAGTCGTAAATAGTTAAATAATTGTTTATTGCCGCAACAGGGTTCCATGAAACAAGATTATAACAATCGCAACCAGAAGGCATTGTTATATTATAAGATGTTGGTGTTGTTGTAAAAACTATGGAAACGGAACCATAATTCATAGAAACAATAGATGTTCCATTTTTTTGATAACCGCTTGTTGCATTTAATGTCCCAACTGTTAACAAATTTGTAGAGCTATAAACTATTTCTTTATCTGTATCACTATAATACAATAAATTGGTATGAGTTGAATTTCTTATAGGTGCTACATAACAAGCACTAGATAGTGAACCTGTTATCGATAATCCAGAAGCATTTATTACAATTGAATTAGATGATTGATTCGTTTGTCCAGCTAATGTTCCAATTGCTATTGAATTATTTCCTTGACCTACTGAACCAGCTAATTGTCCTATGGCTATTGCTAATGAGCCTTGAGATGTTTGTCCAGCACTGTTACCAATAGATATAGCATTTGTTCCTTGAGTTCGGAATCCTGCATTGCTTCCTATAGCAATAGCGCCTGTTTGCTGATAACTAGCCCCACTATTAAAACCTATTGCTATACCGTTTGATCCTTGAGCTAAATTTCCTGCACTATTTCCAATAGATATAGCGTTGATTTGTTGTCCTGAACTTCCAGCGGCTGGACCAATCGCAACAGATGAAAACCCTTGATTTGTAGTTCCAGATTGATAACCAATAGCAACGGCATTTTGTCCTTGTGATGTATAACCAGACCGAAAACCTATTGCTATAGCTCCGGTTCCTTGATTTTGTATACCTGGTTGATTGCCTAAAGCTATTGCATCTTGTCGTTGTCCTTGTTGACCTGCAAACGAACCGATAGAAACTGAATTCGCACCTTGTGTATTTCTACCAGCACTAAAACCTATAGCAATTGCGTTTGTTCCTTGTGTGGAAAATCCAGAAACAGCCCCTATAGCAATTCCATATAATGATTGGTTATTTTGTCCTGCTGTTGTTCCAATAGCAATTGTACTCTCTCCTTGATTATTATCAGCTGAAGCAAAACCTATAGATATAGCATTTGTTCCTTGCAACGAAAAACCAGCTCCTGAACCAATAGCAATAGCATTAGATTGTTGAATATTTGATCCTGCTCTATCACCAATAGCTATAGCTCGTTCAGATTGTTGTATAAAACCAGCATTAAACCCAATTCCAATAGCCAAAAGCCCTTGTGATATATTACCGGTATTTTGACCTATTGCAATGGCAGAGTTTTGTTGAGAATTGGAACCAGAATTTAATCCAATCGCAATTGCTGCTACTGCTTGATTATTTTGTCCTGCAGCATTTCCAATCGCAACTGCTGATTCACCTTGAGTAAAAGCACCTGATGTTAAACCTATCGCAATAGCATTTGTTCCTTGAGGATCAAATCCAGCTTGATAACCAATTGCTACAGCACCGGAACTTTGTGTTCCTTGACCTGCTTGATAACCAATCGCAATAGCATTTGCACCTTGATTTGTAATTCCAGCATTATAACCCATAGCTATAGAATAACTTCCTTGTACATAAGCTCCAGCAAATGAACCAATTGCTATTGATTCAGGATTCTGTCCTGTAGCAGCACTACTATAACCAATCGCAATAGAATTTGTTCCTTGATTTATTCCACCAGATAAATAACCAACTGATACAGCACTTTGACCTTGTGAATATTGTCCAGCTTGTCCACCTATTGCTACTGCAGTAATTCCTTGTGAATTTTGACCGGCTTGAACACCCACCGCAACTGATACGTTCCCTTGATTTAAATTACCAGAATTATATCCTATTGCAACAGATTGTTGTCCTTGTGTATATTGTCCAGCACCAGAACCTAATGCCACTGAATATTGGTCTTGATAAGAAGAACCAGCATTATAACCAATAGCAACTGATTGTGTGCCTTGATTTGTATAACCAGCAGAAAAACCTATCGCTATAGCATATGTTCCTTGGTTTGATAAACCGGCACTTACACCAATTGCTATTGCTGATTCTCCTTGATTTGTATAAGCTGCTTGTCTTCCTATTGCTATTCCCTGATATCCTTGAATATTTCTACCAGCTTCTGAACCTAGTGCTACTGAAAATTGGTTTTGATTATTATTTCCAGCATTATCGCCTATAGCAATTGCTGATGATGATTGGCTCTGTTGACCAGCGTATGAACCAATTGCTATTGCGCTTGATTGTTGATTTTGCTCTCCAGCATTTGTCCCAATAGCTACATTATAACCATATTGATTCAATAAGCCAGCTTGATAACCAATAGCTATTGAAAGTGGTCCTTGTGAACTATTACCGGATTGAAACCCCATTGCTATCGCATTATTTGATTGAGAATTTTGTCCAGAATTGTCACCTATAGCAATAGATGATATATTTTGATTTATCTGACCAGCATTTACCCCAATAGCTATTGAATTATTGCTTTGGTCTTGCGAACCTGCTAAATATCCGATTGCGATAGCACCTGAATTTTGATTTGTTTGACCGGCTTGAACACCTAACGCAATGGCATTATCGCCCTGATTTGTATAACCAGCATTGTTTGCGAAGGCTAAAGCAGCATTACCTGTTATTTGCCATTCATTAGTATTAGAATTCCAGTTTAATCCCTGTGCCCACTGAGTTCCTTGAGGAACAGTACTTCCACCTCCAGTTGGTCCAGTAAAATATGTTATTTCATTATTACTTGTATTATAGGCTAAAATGGTTGGTTGGGTTACATTTCTAATTGGAGATACAAAAAAACCATCTGTTCCACTATTTACTCCGCTTCCAGAAGCATTCAAAATTATGGAATTAGAACTCTGACCAGTTGTTCCAGCTAAATAGCCTATTGCTACTCCAAAATTTCCCTGTGATTGACCTCCTGCTCTAAAACCCATAGCAACAGCATGTTCCCCTTGATTTGTTTGACCTGCTTGATAACCTATAGCAATTGAAGCTGTTTTTTGAGCTGTATGACCCGCATTATTTCCAATAGCAATTGAATTTGCGCTTTGGTCTTGAAAACCAGCATTATCACCTATAGCTATAGATTCAGATTGCTGTCTTATTCTTCCTGCTTGATTACCGATTGCAACTGCGCTAGCACCTTGTGAATTAGAAGCTGCTAAATATCCTATAGCTACTGAATCAGTGTCTTGATTATTGACTGCTGTTTGATAACCTATTGCGACTGAACGAATGCCTTGTGAATTTGACGCACACGATGAACCAATTGCTATCGAATAATTACCTTGACTCGCATTTCCAGCTAATGAACCTATAGCTACTGTTTCTTGTCCTTGTTGTTGTTCGCCAGCCGTACGACCTATTGCTACAGATTCGGTTTTTTGACCTATTCTACCAGCATTAGTTCCAATTGCGATTGAATTACCGCTTTGGTCTTGATTACCAGCTTGATAACCAATTGCGATGCTTCCTGTTTGTTGATTAGAAAATCCTGAATTATAACCTATTGATATACCATTTTCGCCTTGATTACGCGAACCTGCGTTAACTCCCATAGATATTGCGTTTTGTGATTGATTGTTTGTTCCAGCGTTAGAACCTATAGCAATTGAATTTGTACCTTGTAAATTTTGTCCTGATTGTACACCAATTGCAATAGCAGAATTTCCTTGTGTATTTATTCCAGTTTGTCTACCAATTGCAATTCCATTTATGCCTTGATTATTTTGACCAGCATCTTCTCCAATTGCTATAGCCCATTGTCTCTGTGTATCGCGACCAGCTCTAATGCCAACCGATATTGCATTTGTTCCTTGAAAAGTTGCACCTGCGTTTGTTCCTATTGATATTGCGCCCGAGTTTTGAGAACTATAACCGGCATTTCTTCCTATTGCAATAGCATCACTGCCTTGTGTTTCATGTGCTGCGTTATATCCAATAGCTATAGCATAAATTGACTGACTATATCTAGCACTTTCTCTTCCTAATGCTACAGCACCCATACCTTGATTTCCTTGACCGGCGCCATAACCAACAGCTACTGCTTCTTGACCTTGTTGGGATTGACCAGATAACATTCCAATTGAGGTAGATAAAACGGATTGTCTATCTTGACCAGAACCATAACCTACGGCTACACTCCAAATACCTTGGCTAATGCTTCCGGCTAAAGAACCTATAGCTACTGATTGTGCACCTTGAGAAAATCTTCCTGATAGGTTTCCAATTGCTACAGATTGAGTTCCTTGAGTAGTTTGTCCGGATTGAAACCCTATAGCTATTGCGTTTATACCTTGATTATTACTACCAGCTTCATAACCTATTGCTAATGAAAATTGTTCTTGATTAGTGCTTCCTGCTAAAACACCGATAGCAATTGCATCCATTCCTTGGCGGTCAAAAGCGGCTTGATATCCTATTGCTATAGCACCACTCGATTGAGTTCCTTGACCTGATTGTATTCCTATAGCTATTGCGTTTATACCTTGAATTGTTCGTCCTGCTTGAAAACCTATAGCAATGGCACCGCTTGATTGAGTTCCTTGACCTGATTGTATACCAATTGCAATAGCATTTGTTCCTTGAAGCGTAGTCGCAGCATTCAATCCAATTGCTATTCCTCCCGAATTTTGAGTATGTGTTCCAGCAGCATTTCCTATTGCTATTGCTGAATTTCCTTGTGAAGTTCTTCCTGCATTTAGTCCAATTGATATAGAAGTTTGACCTTGTGTAAATTGACCTGAATTAACACCAATTGCTACAGCATTTGTTCCTTGAACTTGATTTCCAGAATTTGTTCCAATTGAAATAGCATTTGTGCCTTGAGTAGAGCCACCTGCATTTACTCCAATAGATATTGCGCCCGAGTTTTGACTTGTTCTTGAAGCATTTTGACCAATAGCAATAGCAGATTGACCTTGTGTTTGTAATCCTGCTAAATCACCAATGGCAATAGAAGATGACCCTTGACTTGTTCTTCCTGCTAAACGACCAATTGCTATTGCATTTATTCCTTGAGAATTTTGGCCTACTTGAAAACCCAAAGCAACAGCATTTGTTCCTTGATTAAATTCACCAGCACCACAACCTATATTAATATTATCACTTCCAACAGTCCAAGAATTATTTATAGTATTCCAATATAAATAATCACCATAACAATCCGCGGTGCCTACTATGCCAATTACACCTGTAGGACCAGTAGGACCAGTTACTGTGCTTTGCGGTCCGGTTGGTCCTGTTACTGTGCTAGCATCTCCAGTAGGTCCGGTAAATCCAGTTCCACCGCCACCGCCTCCTCCTGCTGGTCCTGTTGGTCCAGTTGACCCACCTTTATTGCATGGAACGAAACAGTCGCATACATCAGGAACATAAGCATCACACGAGTTGCCACAATCGCATATATCAGGACCTGCATAATCGCAATCTGGACATGGTGTATAATAACCAGTATTACAAGTTCCACATTTATTTGGAGTATATGGTGACCCATTTATGTAAGTCACATTTAAATTTGTGACGGTTATATTTTCGCTTATTATATTTTTTGCATTTATATTACTCATTATATAAATGCCAACATATTTTAAATTAGTAAATAAATTTTATTAATCTAAAATTATTCATTTTAATTTGGAATCGGAAAAGGTCTTTGATTTTTCTCAATTACTAAAGGTTCTGGCATAAGAACTGCTCCTTTTTCATAAATATTTGCAGAATTTAATTGGGTAATTTCAGGGACAAAACATGGTGCAGGATTCACTAAATTTGTTGAATTTATGCCAAATAAGAATGATTCAGTATCTGCTGCATTATATGATAATTTATTCCATGGAATTTGTGCTGGTAATAAACCATTTCCCGGTAATCTTGTATTATAAGCAGCACCATACTGTGAATTAGGATATAATGTATAGGTCTCAAATTGGTTATATTGTCTTTGTTCTAAACAATAATTTCCTGGTGTATTTCTATTACGAGTAGAAGCCATTTATATACAATTATAAAATATTATTTACTAATTTCACACAATAATTTCATATTTTCTTCTGATAAAAAGCCTCTTTCTAAATATTCTGATATGCATTTATGACTAATATACATGTAATCATATGAGTACATAATCAATAATCCTGATTGTTCATCTTCAGACATTATTGTTGCTGCCATTTTTTTCATGCATTCTTTTAATGGTATATAATCTTTAATTTTTATATATAATTCATTTATAACATTTATAAATACGTCAAACTCATCATTAAAATCGATAAAAAAAATGTTCAACAAATCTTCTTTATATAAGATATTTCGAATAAAACTTTTCTCGTCATCAGTAACCTCGTCAGTTTCTAAAAACACATCGTCTCTATTATATCTGCATTCAAATTTAGTATCATACATTTATTTAATGAAAGCGATAATGTTTAAATCTTTTTATATAAATTATTTTATCGGAATTTTTGCAAAAAAGTCTATTTGTAGTTGCAGCACTTAATAAAATCATTGCTCCAATATATATAGCAGTTAATGTCTCCATATTAACATAAATATTTAAGTTAATTATCTTTAAATATTTATTTAAGTATATTGATAGGTAGAATGTTTGTTAAAATAGTCAGTATCGCGAGTCAATTCTCTCGAAGGAACACCACCACGAACCCATCCATCAGATGCAATGTTCTCAATTTGATTAGCAGGATTGCTAATTCTTTGTTGAACAGCTGGTAATAATGGTGTTTGGTGATATTTAATGTAACTCTTTTCACTTAAGTTATTGATACTGCGTTTATTAACAATTTGTTCTCCTTGTTGAATTTGGGATTCCATAACAGGATTTACAGACCCACGTCCTAAATAAGGAACAGTAGCAAATGGTCTATGAAATAAATCAATTCGACATTTTGGATTAGTTTGGATAGTACCGATTTGAAGTTTAGATGAGTCATTAATATTACATCCACCAGCTCCAACTTGATATCCACCATTATACATAATACCTGGTTGTGTAGTAGCAATTTCAATTGGTTTTCTCATGCTACAATCTGAAGCGAAGTAATTTTGAGTAGAATAGTTACAAGATGCTACATTTTGAATATCTGTTTGACTTAAATTACACTCATCCAAACCAATTCTGGAGAGATTATTAAAAGTATATCCTGAATAAGTTGCCATTTATAATATTGATTAATATTTTATTTTTACTAAATTCTTATTTAGCGAGTTCTTCTTTATCAAGTGTAATAACTTTCGAAATATTCTTCATTATTTTATCTTCTTTATCTTTGTTTCCTCCCATAGCTTCTATAACAATTTTGCTATATTGATCTGAGTATTTTGATTCACTATAGTTGCATCCGGGGTATTTTTCTTTAAATTGAGGAAGAAGATTTTCATTTCTATAAGATATTTTTCTGATAGCTTTTCTGAGTTTATTATTATCATTGTCTTTTTCCCATTTATCTTCATCCTTTATGTAGACAGTTTCTCTCTTTTTATCTGTGCAATGGATAGGTCTTTCAGTAATGTCTAAAGATTGTAGGTTAGATGTTATAATATTAGAAATTCCTTCTACATATCCTATCTCTCCAATTTTAATTAAATCGGATAATTGTAGCTTAATTGAGTCAACAAAATCAGTAATATTCATTGCATTTTTGCATGTTTCATTTAAGAATACTTGTAAATTAAATGTTTTGTTATGAGAGTTGTTATTGACATTGTTAGTGGTGCTGCTATTATTAATACCAGTTTTAGTCATCTCTTTAATAGTATCACATTGATTAGATACAACAGAATTAACTAAATCTTTTGTAAAATCCTGATTGTCTTTAATGAGATTTTTAATAATATTAAGTATTTCAGCTGTTGATATAGTATTGTCGGTATTAGGTTGTTTATTAATTTCCAAACATGTTTTTTTGTGTTTGAATAAGCTCTGTCTATGTTTATATAGATTGCCACATTCACACTCGAATAATTCTTGCGCTTTTTGCGCGTTTTCGGCGCTTTTTGTCAGCCAAGCGTCAGCATTTGTCAGCCGCAAGTGTTTTTGGGTTCGTTTATGGCGAGCAAAATCGCTATGTTTACAGCATTTATAGTCACAAGTTTCACAACTAAAAAAATCGGCGTTTTTTTGCGCTAAATTGTCAGCCATTGTAAGTCTATATATGACTGACAGAAAAAATCTCTAAGTAGTTTTCAAAAAAAAATATCAATCACAAAATAAATTTCTTTGGTTTGTTTTGTGACGATAAATTTCAAATATCGTCACAGAAAAATTCGGTCAGTAAGAAGTATTTTGGCTTTCCCATTTTGGACATTTTTTTTGTCCATTTTGAAAAAGCCAAAACACTTTTCAAAAATTGGGTCCTCTACACAAAATCTTCATATGTAGAGAATAAAAAATAACATTTTTTCAGAAATTCAAGATTTTCCCTTCATTATGTAGTGACTCTTCTTTAAGTAGGAAAATTGATATATTATTTATTATACAATATTTTCACTCTAAGCATTCATAATTCCTTCTTCATAATAAACGTCGAATTGAATTATATTTTCAGACAAATCGTCTTTGAAAATGGGAGAATTTCTAAGCTCTTCAATATTAAATCCGCTAATATCTAATAAAACATTTTCTACCTTATTTGTCGTTATTTTATTGAAAGCATATAAATTATCCTTATTGAATGTAACCTCTCCATATGATGTAGCGAGTAAAATTTTATCATTTAATGACACTAAAAAATAAATAGGCATATTCTCCTTCACAATGAAGTCAGCTAATTTCAAGTCATCGGGATGTATATTTTTAATCATATCTTCAAGCAATTCTTTAGAGTAAGAAATCGCATTAACATATTGACAACATTGACACGATTTATCGATAGAAACCAAGATATAAATTTTGTTCATATTAAATATAATTTAACCCATTTTATTTAAGTAGTTTAAAATAATATATTAATATGTGCGTAATTTATAAAAATAATTTATATTTTTTATTTTATATTTTCAAATATGAATTATCAATTTGTAGTTATAAATACATGTAAAAATAGAAAACAATACATGATAAAATGGGATATAATTTTGAATTTTGGATATATGATAATAAGGGGGAATAGAATAAATATTTGTGACGATAAATAATTTCAATAAAGTGTATATCTGTATGAATCTTGAACTCTTGCTAGGGCTGAAGAAGGATCGGATTCTTTTGAACTTGGCATGAAACCATATAGGTATTGTCCAAACGTACCTTGATCATTAAAAATTTTAGTATTAGGTGTACTATAGAATACCCTATTACTATTGTCGAGTTGAAACTGTTGCCAGAGGTCACCGAATAATTGCTTATTAGTGTTTTTAATGCCAGGGTTCATCATTTGAACAGCACGTTTCACATTTTTGGTGATGTCTTCATCGACATCCACGTTAAACGATGGTGGTGCGGCTTTTCTCTCTGGTTCATCATTAATCTGAGTCAATAATACATTGCTAAATGGGTTTTTTTTTGTTCCTTCTTTAAATTCAGTTCTAAGTACTTGATCTAATGTAACAGGATTTACAAATGACTTTGGTTTATTATCAAACATACCAGTTGCTTCGTTTCCTTGAACCTCAAAATTTTCCAACATATCCTTTGTTAACTTCTCCTTGCGCATATTGTACAAAACAAATATAACCAATAATGTTAGTGCACCTACTGCTAAAATCCTCTTTGACATAGTTAAAATATATCCTAAAACAGTTAATAAAATAATTAATCGAGAGATGGAATTTAACTTCTCTTCATAACACATTGATTGAGTAGGCCACATCTCAAAAATATAATCTTTATTGAATAAAATTGTGGGTTCATTTGACCAAAATTGTATTGTCATTATATATATATAAATCTTTTAAAATTATTTTCTTAAATTTCTTTTTCTTGTAGCAACACTTTTTCTTTTTCGTCTTTTATTAGTTTTCTTTAATGTTCTATTTTTCTTTTTATTTCCGCCACTTATTTTTGATAAATCTAATCTCATAAAATAATATGGTTCTTTTTCATCATCTGAATCTTCGTCTGAGTCATAAGAAAATATTGTATCTATCAATTGAAAACCAAATCTATCGCGATAATACTGCATAACAGAACCTTTACATTCTAGTTTTATGTATTTTACTCCATTAACTCTTGCTAATGTTATCAAAGATTTAATTAGATTTTCTCCAACACGTTGTTTAGAATATATAAAAGGAGAGCATATACCATTAAAATTAATAATAAGGTCATCATTTATTTTATTAAATGCGAAACATAATACACCAGTTATTTTATCATCTATATCAGCATATAATGTTATATCAGATTGTATAAGAGATAATAAATAATTTCTAGAAATGGATTTTTCATCACGACAAAATGCTTCGTCTTTATTAACCACATCATAAATTTCTTGAATTGTTTTATCACCGCGTGTTAAACTAATATCTAAATCTATATTCATATTACTTAATCTATTTTTATATTTACCTAAATAATCAACATATGTATAATATATTTGAACATCTGACATATATATTATATTAATTTTTATTTATTAGATTAGGGTTTCAAATTATGTTTTATTTCTTTTTTATTTTGATTTTTATTTTTTCCCTTTCTTCTTTTTATTAGATTGTTGAGGTTTTGTTCCCCTTGGTGTTCTCTCAACTTTTTCTCCATCATTAATAAACTTTAAAGTTTCTTCAATACTCATATTAGATTGTGTTGTTTGTTGTCCTTGCTGAGTTCGTAATTGTGCAGCTGCTTTAGCTATCGCATTAGCTTCTGCTTTTGCTCTAATTCTCTCCTTAGTCTTTGCCATTTTTAAACGCTGATTTAATTGTGCCTCCATCGCAGCAGCATTAACTTTACCTCCTGCTAGCCCACCCATACCCATCTTACTTAACATCGACTGAATATTTCCCATTCCTGGCATATTTTTCATTTTATTCATAATTTCAGTTGCTTCTTGAATCATTTCTGACTCTTTTAATTCACCTGACTTTAGCTTTGAGTCTAATTTATCGCCAACCGTCTTAACTAACCCCATAAGTTTTGTAGGATTTTTCATAAGTTTACTAAATACATCCTTCATGTCAGTTGCACCATCAAAATCCATATTTAAATTGGCTGCAGTTTCTTCGGCGATTTCTTTAGCCAATTGTCCTATTTTGCCGTCTAACATTCCGGTAATATGTTCGTTAATTTGCTCAGCATTTGGCAAGTCAGATGGATTCAAACCTTCTGCTAAATTATCTCCAAAGTTTCCACTTAAATCAAATAAACCTTGCATTTGGCTCAAGGTTTCCTGCAACTTACCCTTAAATTCATCTTCATTAATGGCTTCAAATAATTTGGCAGTATCACCAAAAGCATCTTTATTATCTAATGTACCAACAATTGAAAAAAGAAGGAGCTGCAGGTACTTCCAAATGGTTTCACGTGTCTTATCTGAAATATCACACTGCCATAAATTTTTGAAATGAATCTTTGGGAAAAATTCTGTATCAAGCTCTGACTCTTCCTTAAACATCTCTTCATTTTGATATAAAATATCAAAAAATCTTGGTGGCAACTTCTTCTTGCAAAAATCAAACAAAAGTTTTGCAGATTTTTTCTCTGATTTCTCATAAGCTTTTACTCTATCTTCTTCCTCATCAATGTAATTAAAATGGTCCTTGCCCTTCCACCACTTATCAATAAAAGGAACATACTCTGGAAAAGTCGTCTTTAAATCACCTATAAAATCTCTAATTACCTTTATAAACTCTTCAGGAACCGAACTTTCTGTTGACATATTATTTAATATATATTATTTTTGTTTAAGTTAATATATATTTAATATTTAAATTTCTTTTATTTTGGTTCCACCTTTTCTAAAGGTGGATTTATTCGACCATATCAGATAACTTTGTTAAATTTTGAATGTATTTCATAACTTTTGCTTGATTGTCTGGCCCCATATTTTTAATAGGTTCTCTCAATCTGTCGATAGATTCCATAATCTTATCTGAGTTTTGTGCGGTTGAAACGTCTGTAGAATAGTCTTTTGATAAAAAGAAAGTAATATCGTTAGCTTCAATTTGGTCTCTATATTTATCAGCAATAAAGGTCTTCCAAATTTTAACAATCATCTTAGGATTAGCCTTGCGAATCAAAGTAAGAGCATTTTTTGCTGCTAAAATATCTGGGTCTGTTGGGAAAACACATTGAATATCATTTAAGAACTCTAAAAAATGATCATTAAACGCAGTTAATATATTTGCCATTATGTATTCTTCTTTAATTCTTTTTAAATGAGTTTTGGTTTTAATATATTATAAAAAAAAATATAAACATAATTAATCATTTTATAAAATGAATTATAAAGCAAAAATTATTATAACGTTATGGTGTAGTTTAGGGTTTTATAGAGGTTATGAAAGTTGCGAAAATAAATCTAATACATTAAAAGCGTGTGGTTATGGTTTATGCGGAATGTTTATTTATTTAAACCCAATAACAGTTCCGCTAATTTTAGAAGCTGAATATAAAAATTTTAACCATAAAACATAAATCTTTACACTTGGTACTAATAACTCATAGGGGGTCTGTTTCCAGTAATAGCTCTAATATCTGCGTCTCTTTGTTCTTGCATTTGTTTCAATTTTGCTTCCATCTGCATATTAGATGCATCTTCGCCCATTTTTTTAGCACCTCGAATAGTAGTGTTAAAATCATCACCACTTGAACCTTGAGCTGAAACTTGACCATTAAAAGCAGTATTTAAGTCAACATAATTATGCATTTGTCTCATACCACCATTGCCATCAGCTTTTAATTCATCTGGGTCCTGATCTAAGAAGCTGTATTGGTCTGATACAATATCACCAAATCCGCCTGAACTACCGAGTGAAAATGCCATAGGTTCCATATTATTTTTTGTAGCAACTCTTATTTCTTGTTGTTGTCTTGGTTTAAGATGTTGTAAAATTTGTTCACCATACAAAACCTGATATCCTTGTGTTAGTAATAATAAAGCAGGCACTTTTGTTATGTTTTCAGGTAATATAATTTTTTGACCATTTTCTAAAATAATATAAGTTTTATTATTTGAATCTTTTACTCTTTTATCAACGCATATAAAATGAATATCTTTTTGAACATCTGACTTGGATAAGAGCTGTAAGTATTTTTTTGAAACTTCGCAATATTTACTATAATATAAAATGCAACTCATCTTAATATATACTTAGTTAATTGAAAATTATATTTAACTCATTTAAAAAAAAATGAATTAAATTATTAATTTAAATATAAATGTATATTAGATATAATGCAAGCCGCACCAGGATTTTCGCCAGACTCATTTGTTAAGATCAACCCACGTATTGATATCATCTCAAAGATTGACGATGATGAGTTAAAATTCACCTTGAGTGGTGTTAATGTAAGCATTGCTAATGCGCTAAGAAGAATTATCCTTTCAGAAATTCCTATCGTAGTATTCAGAGTTTCACCAAATGATAAAAATAAATGCAATATTCTTGCCAATACAAGTGGATTAAATAATGAGATTGTTAAACAACGCTTAAGTTGTATCCCAATTCATATCAAGGACATTGAAGAATTTCCAATTAAAAATTATATGCTGGAGTTGAATGTACAAAATAACACAGATACTACAATTTATGTTACGACTAAAGATTTTATGATTAAAGATTTAAATACCGGAAAAGTCTTACCTGAAAACAAACTCCGAGAAATTTTCCCAGCAGACGATATTACAGGTGACTATATTGACTTTGTGAGATTAAAAGCTAAACCGGCTGAAGAAATTCAAGGTAAAATCATTAATTTAACATGTGATTTAGATATTGGAACAGCAAAAGAGGATGCTGCATATAATGTTGTTTCGACATGTTCATATGGCAATACAATTGATGATGCAGCACAGGAAGCTAAGTTGGCTCAGTTGAAGCAAAAATGGAAAGATGAAGGAAAGAAAGAGTCTGAAATTGAATTTGAAGCTACAAATTGGAAGCTTTTGGAAGGTAAACGTATTTTCAAGCAAGATAGTTTTGATTTTGTTATTCAATCTATCGGTATTTATACAAATGCAGAGTTGCTTGTATTAGCGTGTAAAGTTATGATCGAGAAGCTACAAAATTTGAATGCAATTATTGAAAAGGATGAGTTAGAAATTAAGGTTGCCGAATCAACAATTCCAAATTGTTATGATATTAAACTAGAAAATGAAGATTATACTATTGGAAAAGTAATTGAATATTTCTTATACTCAACATTTTATGAAACAAGAGCACTAACATTTTGTGGTTTTAAAATGTTGCATCCACACGATTCTTATAGTTTAATCAGAATCGCATATAAGGAACCAGTAGTAGCTGATGTTATTAAGAATGATTTAAGAGGATGTATTGGATATTCTGTTGACGCCTTTACAAAAATCAGAAAGGAATTCTTAAAATTAGTTCCACGCTAATTGAATAAATATTAAAATTATAATTTAATTAATATTTATAAATTTTATTTTTTTATTTTTTATTTTTAACTATTGTCAGCAATAATAATATCAACATGTCTCTTTCTCATTTGGAAATTTAAACAATACATTAATAGTGATGGATGTAATTCATTAACATATTTTTGCACAACAGTATTATTGATAAACTGTTTCTTCTCTCTAAGCTCATTCATAAAAATCTGATGAATATTGAACATATGAGTTCTATATTGCTGTGAGAATTCAATTAATGGCTTTTCTTTTTTTATGTAACATGATATATAATTGTTATATAATGTATCTGTAAAAAGATGCACTTGATCTCTGAAAGCAGAAAATTCCTTTTTATTTTCAGGATAAAACTTCAAGAAATCCTTTACTTTACCTTCTTTTCTAAGACATAGATATTGGTATTGCAACTTGGGTTGGTTACCTCTAAGGTTTCGGACTTGTTCATATACAGGATTTCTAATTTTAGTTCTTTCACCTGTTTCTTTATTATGAATAACCACACCAACTACATCATATGCTGTATTCATTGAACCATATTTTTCAATTAATTCGGAATATTTATTAAAGTCATATATCTCTGGAAATTTGACAGTAGTTCCTAATTCACTAAAAAAATGTTGATATTCATGTGCGTCAAAATAATCAACTGAGCTGTTAGCATTAATTTTGTAGACCCCTACTAAATACAATTGAGGTTTCGAAAATGGGACAACAATTCTATTTTCCGGATGTTGAAGAACAAAACTGTAACATAATTCGTTTTCTAATTTATTAATGTCCAATTTACATTCAGCGGCAGCTTCCATAAACATTTGTCTAAAAGTTTTTGCGGGTGAAGATTTAAAGAAACTAGATGTAGCTCCGACCGTATTGCGTGTGGAAATTTCCCAACTACCAGTAACTCCTACTGATGGATCGAAAAATATATTGATCATAGTTCCTTCAACAAATTCCTCAGCTTGAATACCATTAGTAGTTTCAGGATATTTATTGATAAATGATTCAGCAGTCATAGATTTAGGAGGTGCAAACCCTACAACTTGATTATTTACATTTAAAATAACAGAACGACATAATCCATAAGTTGGTATTAAGTCAACGCATAAAAAGTTCTTATCATATCTAATAACCCTATAAACTGAGTTATTAGTTCTGCATTCAATTTTGTTGAGTTTTAGTATATTTGAATTTAGTGTATTATTATAATCTGGTTTAAGTAGTTCATTAAAGCCAGGAATTTCAGACAGATTGTATTTCATATTGCCGTTATAATTATTTATCAAATTGTCTTTAAACTATATTTTATATTGATTATTACTTAAGTATAAAAATATCTAATATAATTATAGAACAATGGAAGAAAAACAAAATACAGAATTAGAACTTCAATTGGGAGACATAATTCAAATTAGCAACCCTGTAAATGACAATCTAAATGATCAAACATTTATAATTGATTATATTGATGAAACAAAAGCCTATCTAATTAATACTGATACATTAGATAAGGTCAAGCTAAAAATATCAGATAATGGTGTTTTAGGTGATGGTAATATAACCAAAATTGAAATACTTAGTAGAGCTGACTCACCTAGTTATGCAAGACAAAATGGTCTTTTACCTGGTAAATGGGTTAATATATATTTTGGCGGAGATATTCCTGTTATAATCACTGGAGAGATAACTAATTTAGAAGAAGATATGATTGAAGTTAAAACATCAGATGGTGATATAATTTATATCAATTTTGATTACAAAGGCATACCGGAAAATTTACCAATTGAAAATATTGAAATTCGAGAGAAGCCTGTTGAGAAAAAACCGATTATAGAAGAAGAAATAGAAGAGGGTGAATTAGCTATCCCAGAACTTGAAGAGGAGAAAAAAATGGTTGATGTAGAAAAAATTCAAATTTCAGTTCCAACAAAAGATGTTAAAGACCAATTAAGAGATATTATTATTAAGGCTGACCAGATTGTTTTTGGAGATGAAGAATTTGGTCCAGTGCGTAATTTTGTAGATGTTGCTTCAAAAGAACAAAGATTTAGTATTGAAGAGCAAGTAAGCGATTTATTAGATGATCTTCTCTCTACAATTCCAAATACACAAAGAACTCCAAAAGTTTTAAATAATATTCACACTATGATAGAGAGATTTAAACAATTACGTTCTGCATTTTCTGAGTTTGACCAATATGGAAATGTTGAAGCTATGCTTACATACGGTTCTAATTATAGACCATTGAAAAAATGGCTATATAATTTTAATGTAAATTTATATTGGATTTTACCAGTTGTTAAAAATATTAAAAAGGTTTATGATGTTAATAATATTGATGAAGAAAACAATGATATATTGAATCTTGAGTTAGAAGTTGACTTGCGAAATATGAATGAACTACTTGATAATTATAAATCCAATAATTTACCTGCTGAAAGTAATAAATATACTGCTCTTTATTCTGAATTGGCACCATATTTCACACCATTTAAATTAGTTGATGAGGAAAATATGAATGGTATAATTAGTGAAGAGGAAGTAAATGCAAATATAAATGTCGCAATCGATAACTTAGAAGACCTATATTCGTCTGTATTTAGTAATAATATGATAAGAAACAGACGTTTCCTTATTTCAAAATACAATCTTGGAGAGACAAAACTAAATATGTTAGAGTCTACATCTGCAAAGATGAATACTGTAAGAGTTAAAATTACTAATAATGATACAATGAGTTTAAAGTCAATTATGACTCTTCCAGAACCAACAATTAGATTTTCAAAAATTAATTTGCCAGGAACTGATATTTTGACAAGAGCAACTTTAAATGAATCATTTTTGAATTATTGGGAATTTTTAAAGAAGAAAACAAACGTTACAAATATATTTGTGGAATCCATTAATGATGAATTAGAATTTAATGAAAATGAGTTTGTTAATGGAATCAAAAATTATGTTATTAATATTCCTGAAGAAGAGACGCGTGGAATGACTAGATATGATGTATATAAAAAATATGTTTCAGCTATAGTTCCTAAAACAAAGATGATAATTAATTTAATGAAAAAATATATTAAAGGCAGGTTATCGATTGTAGAAGTTGTTGGATATCTAGAATCATTTTTAATTTATACAGATGATTTAACCTTTTATCAATACGTAGAAATTGTTAATTTTATTGATGAAAAAATTTCAGAATACAATAAAAATATGATTGATTATTCTAGAATTTTCAAAATACTAGCAACCATTAAACAAAATCCAGTGATTCCAGTAAGAGCATTTACTATTATCGAAATAATAGACAAAAATTTAAGAACAGATGTATTTGAAACTGGTTATGGATTAGAAGATCCAGAAAAAACATTTACAAATTCAGAGATTTTACGTAAGTTAATATTAAAAGATTATTCAAGATTATATACATCAACATTAGCATTGCAAAATTTAAAATTAATGTTTCCAAAAGATGTAAGTGAAATAATTGATGCTGAGAAAAAACGTAATGAAGATAAAATAAAAGATGAAGAAAAAGATGATAAGTGTGAGACGATTGTAATATCTAAGATGTATACTTCATTAGAACAATTGCAATACGACAATGATAAGCCTGTTTATTTTGATAAAAAATATGATAAAACAAATTATGGAATAATGGAAGAGGAAACTAAAAAAGGAGGTTATCAAGATCAAGTAATAAGTATGACTCCTGAAAAACTTAAAGAACATATTGTTCAAGACCAAAAGAAGAAAAATAATTTATCAGAGTTGGAAGCAATCTATCTTGCTGAAACATTAATCGATGGAATTAAAAAAGTTATTGATGGACAATATGCGATTTTATATAAGGGATATTCAGAAAATATTGCGGACGAGTCTGATTATTATATAAGAAAGAATAATAAATGGGTTCTTGATAATCAAGTTGCACAAAAATCAGGTATAACAGATGAACCTTCTATAATTTGTGATTTACAAGAAAAATGTATAAGTGTGCCGACAAATACAGATGATAAATGTGAAAGTATAGATGCGAGTGAATTAAGCTTACAAAATGAACTTCTAAAAAGTATAATTAGTGAGTTTGATTCGAAATATAAAGTTTCAAAAGAACAATTTGAAAAGGATATTCGAGAGAAATTTGAATATTTTATGTCAATGATGCCGATAGTAAGTAAAATTGAAGCAAACGCATTATTAAAATATAACAATCAAAAATACAATATGGGTATCAATATTGAAGACGAATCTAAAGGCCAAATTGTGTCGCCTTTTGCGGAGCTCCTTAATGTTATTTTAGGTCAGCGAGATTTTGTGAAGAAACAACGAGATATCCTCATATTTGCTAACAAATATACTAGACCAGGATTGCCAGGAATTTCTCCAACTGGACAGAGTGAGACCGATCATTGGTTATATTGTATAAAGACCAGTGTTCCTTTGCTTCCTGTATTTAAAAAAACTTTAGCATCTGCATTTGTTAGTTCTGAATATATGTATCAAATAGTGTTAAATAATATAAAAGCCACAAATGGTCAGCTCAGCGATGATGGTGATTGGTGGACTGATAAATATACAGGTTGGCCTATTTGTCCCGGAGATTTTGATACCGAGGAAGGGTATGAAGAAGGCTTTAAAGTTATGACTCGTTCTGTTATGGAAGAAGATGCTGGAAGTAAAATTATGTCTGCTACAACTGAAAAAACTATTAAGTACATAACTCCTGAGACCATTATGATTAATAATATTATAAATGCACTTTCAGTTGCCATGGGTATTAATATTGAATCACAAAAAGAATTTATCATTAATTGTGTTATTGAAACAATTAAAAATACAGTTGAAAGTGAGAGTGATTATAAAGAAAAAATTAAAGTTGCAGCACAAAAAGGAAAAAGTCTTCCATCTTATAGAGATTTCTTTAACACTTCTCTCCTTTTCTATACTCTAGGAATGTTTTTAATCGCAGTTCAAACAATAGTTCCATCTATTAAAACAAGAAAAACGCATCCTGGTTGTGTTCGTTCATTTGTTGGATATCCATATGATGGTCAAGGTGATTTAAGTAGTTTAACATATTTAGCATGTGTAACATATGATATCAGAGAATCTGGAGAACCATGGAACGTATTGAAGAGAACCAATACGGAAAAGATACAAAATAAAATAAAAGTTGTCATTGATGATTTACTTATTCAATTACCAGAAGTTCAAAGAAAATTCTCAGAAAAAACACAATATTTGCTTACAAATCCTTCAACAGAAATACCAGAAGAACATGACATCGCACAATGGTCAGATTTCCTTCCACCACTAGTTCCATTTAAAATTAAACACTTGTCTAATATTTCTGCAGAATTCAAGAAAACTTTAAATAATGAATTAAGAAATGGAATCCAACATCAGAGAGAAAAAATACTTGTCGTTGAATCTAAAATAATTCAATTCTCTCTAGCTATCCAAGAAAAGATTTGTGAAATTGTAAAGAACCATAAAGTTCTTCTTCATACTGCCAATAATGAACCTTATCTTGAGAATGCATGTTGTGATAGCAAATCTAATGAAACAACTATTGATTACTTTAATAGCCGTAATCCTGATATAATGGTATTCAATGATATTGTTAAGAATCTCTCTAATATGTTAGATGATATAAGAGCTTATACTGAAGGTGTTATATTTTACAGTAATATTAATACAAAAAACGTTTATCTACCAATTTCAAATACATTTAATGAGAAATCTATTTATTTAGCATTTATATTCTATTGCAAGTTCAAGTCATTAATTCCTATACCAACTGATTTAATTCCTTTATGCACTGATAAACCAGATTCGGCTCTTTTTGACCCATCAGATACAATCGACCGAATGATACAAAAACTCAAAGAAGATGGAAGAAATTATACAAATGAACAATTCTTAAGACTTATACAATTGATTAGTAGAGAGAATATAATAAATATTGAGCTAGATAATCCTGTTATATCTTGTATAGCTAAACTATCTGGATTATTGGATGCTATTTATGATGAAAATAATGAAGAAGAAATAATCGAAAAATCATTGATAAATTTAATCAAAAATGCAATTGATACTTTTGATCTTGCAACTGAAGAAAATCCTAAACCTGTTAAAGATTTAAATGACTTTTTAATAAGATCAAATAAAGAAATGATAAAAGAATTGGTTGTATTTGTTGAGAATAATAGCGGTTCAAATGTAACACGAAGTTCTATTAATAAATTTACACAGACAATAAATAATTTATCTACATGGATAACTGATACATCAACTAGAAATGAAGACAAAAAAATATCAAATGATGCTATGTATAATGTTACAAATTTTTACAAAACATATATCGATAACTTTGTAAATATATTTCCAAATATTATATTGAATAAAGTCAATTATGATAATACACATATTCCTAAATACTATGGATTTTCAAAAAATCATGCCAGTAAACTCAAAAAATATATTTCTGATTATTTTCAAAAGCTAAAACCATTTTACGGTATTCCAACCTTATTAAACGTTTTAACCACTATTAGAAAAATAAGTCAAAATATGATTAAATTAGCAGACGCTACACCTTGCTTCACCGGTATTAAAAAAGATGATAAAATTTTAAGAGGTGTTATCGATGAAAGGACAAGTAGATTTTTATTTGAATATTATTTATTACGCGTCTTAATTGGTTATGTATCATTAGCAGACGAACAAGATATGATTGTTACTGAAGTAAGTAAGACTACCGAAGTTACTGACATATTTTCTGTCGATTATATTGAAGAAACTGAAACCAGAATAGATCTTGGTATGTCGTCTCGTAATCAAACCAATATTAGAGTTATGACTGGAAATAAAAAGGAATTAAAACAAAAAACAGCTGACCTTCTAATTGCATATATGGATATATTTAGAAATGAAAAGGATACAATTGATACTACATATGAAGAGATACAAGATAGAGTTTTCAAGCTGAGAGAAAGAGAAAAAGATATGGTAACAGACAGATTAAAATCAATGACAGAAGAAGAAAGAGATGCAGATACATTAATGAAAATCACAAAACAAGGATTATATAGCAAAGGATTACAAAAAGGTTTAACTGTTTTAGATAAAGATTTCTATGATCAAGAACAAGTTTTAAGAGATGAAATGGAAAAAGCCGAGAGAAAAATCAGAAGAAAAAATAAAGATGCTACAGATGAAAACATTGATATATTAGTTGACGAATATTTAGAACAACAACATATAGCAAATGATATTGATGATGATGCTTTTGATATTGGATATTTAGGTGAAGATTATTATGATGGCAATTATACTGGAGTTGAAGCACCTGAATATGAAAATTATAATCAAGAAGAATAAGTATTTTACACAGTCAAGTATTAGTTAAGTATTTAGACAAATATAATTATAAAAAATAGTTTATAATTATATATTAGATGTATAAAACATATATTAGAGAAAATATCACATTAATAGCAGTAATTTTATTTGTTATTATTTTTGGAACAATTCAAATGATGAAACCTGCTTGTTTTTATAATAGAGATGGAAGTATTCGAGAATTTGGTATCGGATATAGAAATAAAACTATCATGCCTATTTGGCTTCTTTCACTTTTATTAGGTATTGTCTGTTATTTAGCTGTCTTATATTATGTAAGCTCTCCAAAAATTTTTTAACAGTACTTATCCTCATATTCTATATATTCATCATATTCATCATCTTCGTCAGCTTCGCCAAATATTTCCCTTCCTTTAAGTTTCTTTGCCTTTTCTTCTTTGATTTGTTTTGAAATAGCCTTCTGTTTTTGTTCGTTTATAATCTGTTTATTGACCACATTCTTTTTTGGTGCCTTTTTTTCAGTTGACGGTAAAGGCTTTATAATATTTTTATTTTCAATCTTTTTAAGGTCTTGATACACTAAGTCTTCTTCAAATAAATCTTTTGTTAAAGCATTGTCTGATTCTTCAACTAATTTTCTTTCTTCTAATCGTTTTAATTGTTCTTCATTTGGAATATTTAAAACTGGAATATTATAGTCTTGGTCTTCCCAGTCTTCCCAACTATCTGTCATTTTGGTTGTTGTATATAATTATTACAATTACATTTAAATCATTTTTATATATTTTAACCAGAAATAGTATATGTTGCGGAAACCTTTTCCTTCTCTTCTTTAGCTTTTTGTTCTTGTTCTAAAAATTTCTGATAATTTGCCTCCATTGTCTTTGGATTGCTTGTACAACCACGATTAGTTATCTTAAGCTGAACAATTGATGTTAAAAGCAAACCGGTATAAATATACCACATAGCCTCACCTACATTATCTCTAGTAACAACTAATTCAAACAATTCGTTTTGCATTTTATCAGATTCTGGACCGTCAGTTTGATATTTTTCTTTCATTAATGGTCTAAGAATACCCCAGTATTGGTCAAAATTACTTGGAACTATTTGATTAATTAATATGGAAGTATTTCCACATATTTTAATTATAGCATCAGCAGCAGATTCAAGTGCTAATTTCTTTTCAGGGGTCATATTAGGGTCTTCAGTTAATTTCTTTTCAATATCCTTGTTAACTAATAATTCTGTTAATACTTTAGTTGCAGAACCAGACACATAATAATAACCGACAACGTCGGAAAATGCACTTTTAAATCCAGGATAAACTGTTAAAATTAATACAAGCACCCCAAAAATTAATATCCAAGGTAAAAATGTTAGCACACCTGCTGCGCCCATATTTTCAGTGATATTTCCTCCACAATTTGTCGCAATAACTGATGAGTTAACCATAAATTGTATTAAAATAACAAGTAACACATATATAGCTAAATACATATAGCTACCACTTATATAATTCTTGTATTCTTCCTTATTTTTATATAGGGTATAAGGTAATGCAGGTTTTAAAGCCAAATAATAAAAAAGTGTTGTTAATAAAAAAGTTACAATATTTAAGTAAGAATTTGCCATATAGATAATATGTATAATTTAATTTAAAATTTTAACTATATTTATTATGAATTTTGATGAACCTCTGGCTAAACCAACATTAACAGAACCTGGTGTTAAATATTTTTTAAATCAAGCTCTTAAACAATCTCATATTATAAGAGAAAAATTTCATAATACAATCTTCAATATAGGCATGTTCTTATTATTTTTAATTATTTTAGGGGGAATACTTGTCTATAAATATAAAGGAAAATTAACACCTGTTGAAATTGCGCAAAAAAATAAAGAAAAACAGCAATACGTATTGGAAAAAATCAAAACTTTTCAAATTGCAAAACAAAGAGCTCATCAAGAACTAATAACTGGATTACCACATTGGGAAAATGAATATTTAACACGGTATTAATTTATCACGATATTAATTTATGGTGGTATTAAGTTCTTGATTAAAATTTAAATTATTAACTATAATATATATAATGTCAACAGAAGATATACCAAGTGTAAAAGATGCTTTAAATGAATACTTTAGATTAAAAGAAAAATTCGAAAATGAAATGAATGTAAATAAACGTAAAATAATTAATAATCCTACTCTCAGTAAAAGAGAGAAGCGTTCAGAATATCTTAAATTGATGCCTAAATGTGTTAATTGTAAACGACCTTCTAAAAAGGGGACAATATTTTCAATTACTTTTCATCCTGCAAACGATACTTCTGATTCGTTTAGAACTTTTAAATCGATGTGTGGTAATTTAGCGGATCCTTGTAATTTAAATATTGAAGTCAAAATAGGTATGGTTGACTACTTAAATAAAATGATTGAAGATATTAGAAATGAAATAAAGGAAGCAAAAAATAGTATTATTAATGATAAAAATAAATTATTATTTGGTTTAATCACAACTGAAACTGCTCTTGAAAATTTTGATACAAATAAATCTTATATTAATGATTTAACATCTATATATGAAAGTTATTTGGATCAATGGAATAAAAAAATAGATAATCCTGATAAGAGAATAGAATTGGATGAATCACTTGTATTATTTTATGAGAATGTAGACAAAATTAAAGATTGTATAAAAAAAATGAATGAAAATGACGATAAGCAGTTCGCAATTGATGCTGCCAATATTTATTACACAACTGTAGAACCTCTCATGAAAAAAATCAGACAATTAAAATATGGTGAAAATATGGTTTTCAATGATGACTCTACTGATACATGTAGATTAATACAACGTCAAATTTCTATACAAGAATTGGCTGTAGGAACTTCTAATGATAAAGTTATTGCTTATGATGTTGGTCTCAAAGCTAAAAAGGTCCCAAAGAAAAAGGCTTACTTTATTATTGAATCTGATAGCTCTTCACGAGATATTATATCAGATGAGACTGGAGAGAAAGAATTAACAATTAAAATAAAAGAACCAGGTCAACCAAAACCAATTGGCGAAATTGAGGATGAACCAATTATCGGTCAAGGTCTCGATGGAATCGATTGGAGTACAGAAGAATACAAATATTTATGGAGCAAATTACCAGCTGCACTTAGAAATGAGTTTAAATCTAATATTGATTGGATGAATGAATTTATGCATAAATGCGTTAATGAAAGTAAAAGTCATGGACCTGGTTGGAATGGTTGTCAATTGACAACCCCGCCAAATATAGTTATTCCACCAAGAAAAATGGAAAATGGTCGATATGATTTTGGTGTTTCTATTTATAATAAAGCTTTTAATAAATTACCTACATCTTTACAAGAAACATATTTAACCTTCTATAAGGAAGATCCACAAACAAAAGAAAAAAATTATAATATGTTTATAGATGCAATGAATCGTTTAGTGGAAAAAGAAGTAAATTTTGGTAGAGGTTTTTTCTAAGCTAATTATATGATATTAAATTATATTTCTATTCCAATATTTCTTGTAAGTTTCGCAATTGGTCTATTTTTTATTTATGTTCTTGGACCAGAAATTAAAACTGTTTATATATATCCAACTCCAGAAAGTGTTGATAAAGTATTATTTAAAGATAAAGCCGAAAACTGTTTTTATTTTCAAGAAGAAGATGTTAAATGTCCAAAAAATGAAGCTTTAATATCTAATATTCCTATACAGGCTTAGAAATAATATTTAAGTAATAATATTTATAGTATATTAATATAAATGGGAATTAATTTTGGAAAATTTGTTCATACTAAAACTGGAAAAATAATTATGTCTATTTTACTTGGGTTTGGTTTAGCTTCTTTATTTAGAACTGTATGTAAAGATCATAATTGTTTAGTATTTCATGCGCCACCTTTAGACGATTTTAAGGATAAAATTTATAAAAATAATGAGAAATGTATAAAATATGTTCCAGTAGCTACTAAATGCTCATTAAATGCAAAAATTGTAACATTTGAATAATCTACTTTTTAGATGTCTCTTTTAAAGGTATATTATTGCGTAATTATCGTAATCAATCATTCTCTACAATAATTATGAGCGATTCAACAAGCATTTTAGATTTACCAACAGATCCTGTCGGCGGAGGAAGTGTTGGAGGAAATATAGCATTAACAGCACAAGAGACTATGATACCATCACAGCAACAACCAGCAGGAATGTCATTAGATCAAATAACAGTAAATCAATTAGTTAATGGTTTACAACAAGCAACTTTAGCAGGTGCAACTCAATTACCATCTCGCGATATTCCTATGACCACATCTGGTATTAGTGCTGATCCACAAGTTGTGCCAAATTATGTCCCACCTCCTATGCCAGATTATATTAGAAATCAAGAACAGACATCAGATATGATAAATAATTATAATAAAGATAAACAAATGAATAGTTCTTTAGATGATATGTATAATGAAATTCAAACACCATTGCTGTTAGCTGTGCTATATTTTTTATTTCAATTACCATTTTTCAAGCGATTTTTATACACATATATTCCATTTTTATTCTCTAACGACGGAAATTATAATATTAATGGATTTTTATTTATAAGTATTTTATTTGGTATGCTATTTCATTTATTGATGAAAACTACCTCTTATTTTGGAGCATTTTAAATGTTCAAAGGTGTAAATATATAAAAATGATTTAAATATAATAGTACATATTTAAATTATTACTCAATGGGCAGTTCTTTTATGGATACATTAGATTCATCAAAAAATTACGTAACACGAACATTACTTTTTAATCAAATTAAAACAGGAGATCCAATAGTTGACACTTTTTTAACAACAATTATTCTGGGTGTATTTTCCTGGTTGGTTAACTGGATTTATGATAATCAGTTAGATGCAATATTTTATAAGTTTTCAACTGATGATATTAAGTCATACTTTTTCAAAAAAAATACAATTATTATTGAAGGTAGAAGAAGTGCTATTACATCATCATACACTTATTCACAAAGTATTTCAGCTGCATATAGTGATAGATTTAAAGCTGTTTGGAATCATATTATTAAAAATATTGAAAACAATAAAACCATTTACAAGATTAAAGAAAGTCATTCAAATTATCAATCTTCAGTAAGCAATAATAATGAGGATAGAAGAAAGATTTCTGATTTATTTATGGTCTATCAAAATAAACATTTTTTAATAGATGACGCTATTTATGCAAAGGCTGAAATTGAACATGAATCAGATAAGGATGATAAAGAAAAAACAACCGTAAGAACTGATAAAATAATTCTTTACATTTATTCATATAAATATTCAATGCCAGAATTAATACAATATATCGATAAGATCACTGAAACATATTTATCATCAATTAAGGATAATCGTGCCAATAAAAGATTTATTTATTCATTAGATAAAGTCGAGCTAAAAGAAGATGATGAACGTTATGATTGTTGGAGGGAGGATTTATTTGAAAGTGCTCGCACATTTAACAATATTTTTTTTGATGGTAAAAAACAGCTTATTGATAAAATCGATTTCTTTATTAACAATAAAAATTGGTATTATGAAAAAGGCATTCCGTATTCTCTTGGAATTGGTTTACATGGTCCTCCAGGAACAGGCAAGACCTCATTTATTAAGGCTCTTGCGAACTACACGAATCGTCATATTATAGTTCTTTCTTTAAAATTAATTAAAACGAAATCTCAATTAGAAAATCTATTTTTTGAAAATACATATAATGATGATAATGAAGATAATTCGGTTTCATGGGATAAAAAAATTCTAGTATTTGAAGATATTGACTGCATAGGTGATATTATTCTAAATCGTGAAGAAAAAGAAAAAGCAAAGAAAAATAAGAGAAATAAGAAGTCAAAAAATATTAATGATAAAAAATTAAATCAAAATGACGATACGGTTAAAGTCGGAGATATAATTCAAACTATTTGTGAAATAAATGAAACATCTACTACAACAACGTCATTATTGAAAGAAAATTTAATTACACTTGATGATATATTAAATTTATGGGATGGCATTAGAGAGACGCCTGGTAGAATTTTGATTATTTCTTCAAATCACTATGATAAATTAGATCCTGCATTAATTAGACCAGGAAGAATCGATATTACCCATGAATTAAGTAATGCAAGTCATTCCACAATTTCTGATATATATAGTCATCTATTTGGTAATAAAATCGATAAAAATAAATTATCAAAAGTCAGGGAAAAGTTCTACTCGCCAGCTGAAGTTATTAATATTTATGTTTCAAATAAAAACGAGTCTGACTTTATGAATAGATTATTAGAAAATATAAAAGTATAAACTAAATATATATTTTGTTATAATGTATTTTGTGGCATAATTCATGATATTCGTCTTCTTGGTTTTCATTTTCAATAGAAAGCATAGGATAAATCAAAGCTCTGTTACCTTCTTTAATAATTGTTTTATCAACAATAAAAGGTGTCTCATTAAATCCAGCAAAATTATTGTAATACTTATTCAATAAGAATTTTGCGAATTGTTTAGTAATCATATACATATGTGAACCGGATAAATAGCCAGGGTATTCATGATATTTAAATAATGACTCTAAAGGCATTTCACGTTTAAGTGAATAATTTGAAAATATATTAGGATACCCTATTTTATATGGTATTATATAGCCTAATAATAATATATCTAGTTTTAAAATATAAAAATCTGTTATAACCTTTTTAAATATATTATTAAAATCTTTATGAATTAAAATATCATCTTCACAAATTACAGCATATTTTAAATTACTAAAATAATAAAAGTCATATATGATATCTAGATGTCCATATGTAATTGACCAATGTCTCTTATTAAATTTACTACCAGCATGTTTTAGTCTTTTATCATTATGACTTACACCGTTATAAAAATTACATGAAATATCTAATGCTTTAAATTTATTTTCCATTGTTTTTCTTTTCTCTACGTCATTAAATGATAAACAATAAAATTGACAATTAGAAATAGTTGACATATTTATATTATATATTTTAACTATTATATATTTTAACTATTATATATTTTAACTATTATATATTTAAATAATAAAATTACTTAACTTTTCCTATTCGTTATATTATTTGAATTCATTTTAAATATAATTATATGATTGATGATTATGTGAATAAGTTAATTGAAAATTTACCAGAGACATCTAAATCTTTACAAAGAATAGATTTAGTGTTAGATGGAGGTATATTTAATGGTAGTTATTTAGTAGGTGCTCTTTATTTTCTGAAAGAGATGGAGAGAAGAAAGTATATTAAAATTGAAAGAATATCTGGTTGCAGCATTGGTTCGATTGTAGCATTTTTATACTACATAGACGCTCTGGATTTTATGCCTAAATTATATGAAATTGTGAATACAGAATTTAAAAATAATTTAACATTAAATTCGGTTAAAATGTTGAAAACACATTTAAAAGAAAGAATACCTCACGATATATGTTATAAAATTAATAAAAAATTATTTATCTGCTATAATGATATTAAAAAACGTAAAAAGGTTGTTAAATCTACCTACAATAGCGTAGATGAAATAATAGACACTATTATTAAATCTTGTTACATTCCATTATTAATTGATAATAATATTTTGTATAAAAATAAATATATTGATGGAATAAATGCTTTTATTTTTCAAAGAGAAAAAGGTAAGAAAATTTTGCATATGGAATTATTTGGTTATGATAAGTTTTGTTATGCTTTAAATATAAAAAATGAAAAAAACAATTTTCATAGAATTTTATCAGGATTATTAGATATTCATAGTTTTTTTATTAAACAATCAAGTACTCATATGTGCAGTTATGTTGATGATTGGAATATAATTAATAAATTACATTATAACGCAAAAATATTATTTGAAACAATAATTATATACATAATGTATTTAATAAATTATATGAAAAAATATGTTCCAGATGATATCAAAGAAAATTTAATTGTTAAAATAGTTTTTAAAATAAGTTTTGATATATTTAGTATTATTTTAGAAACTTATTGTTTATGAGTTTAAAATTACATTTATTTGTAAATCAACAATATAATATGGATGTTATTGACATTACAGATTCAGCATTTTCTTTAGATGTTCCCAACATACTTAGTGCAGGAGCTTCAGGTTCAACAGATTATACGATGTTTATCTATATTGGTGCAGCTATATTAGTTGCTATTATCGGTATGTTTATTTACAAATTTTACCAAAATAAGAAAAATCAAGAGGAAGATTGCCAAGGAGGTTTTTGTACAATGGAACATAATCCTAATAGACAGATTTAGTAAATTGCCTTCTTATTTCTACGACTTTTGGTTCCATAAATATTAAAAAACCCTGCTTTTCTAGTCTTTCTCTTCTTTCTTTTTTTTGCAGTTTTTGTTGTTGAATTATCATTTTCTTTTTGGGTTTTTATATCATCTGGTTTATAATTTAAAAACCACTCTTCAAACATTTTCTTATTTTTATTTTTTTTCAACTCTTTATATTTTGCTGCCTTTTCTGCTTTCATCTCTTCAATAGATTCTTGATGACCATAACATGTTATACTAAAACGTTTTAATAAACCTTTTTGAGCTAATCTATTTTTTTGTTGAACATCAAAAAGAAATTTAGACATACATAAAATTCTATCTATGAATTGATTATAATAAGGTTTATTTGCATATAAAAAAGCTAAATATAAACTTAACATAGTATCAATTGTCGCTACCTTTACTTTTTTACCTTTCAACATTAATACATTATAACTATGACAGCCAATAGGTTTATAAATAAATAAGATAGAATCATTTCCGACTTTGATTTCATAATGTTCCGGAACAATCTCTCCAACTGCTGGTTGTTTAATTATTTTTACATTTTTTATTCCATTATCATCCAAGCGTTCTTTAATAACTTCTGCTGTTTGTTCTGGTTCATTTGCTAAAACATCGAAATCTGCAACTGTTTCAATTTTCTTTCTTAAATTAGCGGGCATATATTGAGAATATAATGCATTTGCAAATCCACCAAAAAACACTACACCTTGATTAATAAGAGTATTTTTTACTGTTTCAAAAACTTTATCTTCATTCTCTCTATCTTCCATTTCACGTTGAAAATCGACATCATTACAATTAACATCTGTTATAGGATAGTTTTTATTTAATAATGCAAGTCTCTTTAGCACTTTTTCCCATCTACTGATATCTCCAGCTGGTCTAGATAATTCAAGATACATAGACATTCTTAAGAAGTTAGGAGGTGCATACATTATTCCACCAACACTTATGGCATCATCTTTAATTGCACTATAAATTTCTTTTGGTAAATATGTTATATCTGCTACTGCCATGTAATTAACATAAACTTTATATGTTCCATGATGTTGACCCGATTTAGCTTCTACATCAATAAATCCCTTCTTATAATAAATATCTGCTAATTCTTTAGCATCATGTAAAGCATTTTGAGAGAAGAAATCATAATCAGGAACTTCAATTTCTTTATTATAAAAACGGTCTTCTTCTGGTAAAATATTATTAATAGCTGTTCCACCGTAACAAATTAATTTCTTTCGTTTAATAAATTCTTCAACTATATCAATTATTTTTTGAACATCGTCTGAATTTACAACACGTCTACCCATTTTTTCTTCAGCTTTATCTACTGCCATACGCAAAATTGTCAATTCGCAATCTGTAAATGACAAATCTTTACAGACATTTTTTTCTTTCGGCATTCCTACATTATTGAGTTAAAATAAAATTGATTAATATAATTATTAAATATTTAAAAGTATATTAAATAATATTAAAATGGAAAATAACGAACAGTTAGAAATTATAAATCATTCTGGTTTAAAAAGACGAATTAAACGTGAATTAGAAATACTAAAAAATAGCGGATATATATCAACTATTCTTAGTGCAAATATTGAAAGCGAACCTGATAAATATTATAGTAATAGAAATATTTATAAATTGAGTATTTTCAATAATATTGATTATAAATATTATGAATTTTCAATTCCACTCGATTATCCATTTAAACCTCCTAAATTGAAAATAAATTTGAAATTATATTCTGAATATCAAAAATTCAGGTCGTTTGATTTTAAAGATAAATTATTTAAATATAAAAAAATACATTGTTTTTGTTGTGAATCTATACTATGTTCTGGTAATTGGGGTCCTCAGTTTACCATTAAACATATTTTCGAAGAGGTAGCTAAGTTCAGAGATTATTGCAGAGAAATTTCGCATCGTATTGTAATTGATGTGATTAAGAGAAAATATTTAATAGACGATATTAATATTGTTGAATGGTTGTATTAAATATTAAAAGTGGCTTTAACTAATAATGTATTACTATAAATAGTGATAGCTTCTTCCAATTGTTTAGATAATTCCTCATTATGTTCTGTTTCCATTTTTTTTGTGACATCTTCAATACTTTTTTGAAGAAATTTAACGCATAAATTCAAAAATCCTTTAAATAAATGGTCATTTTTTGTATAGTTCTCGTTTGTTAGATAAATATTAAATAACGTCATCAATTGTTGTATTTGATTCATTTTCTGTAAATTCTCAATTTGTTCAGGAGTCAATGGTTTTTCTTCTAACATCTGTTCAAAAAATGCTTTAATACCTGTTAAAATAATCTTATCATTTTCATCCAAAATATCTTCTTCCGGTTGTGGCTCTTCTTTATTATCTTCTTCTTTATTATCTTCTTCTTTATTATCTTCTTCTTTATTATCTTCTTGTTCTTGCAATATTATAAGTCTAATATGTGCCCAAATTTTGTCATTAGAGGGTGTTACATTTTCCCATTCTCCATTTCTAAAAACCATAGCACTCCAAGGATCATTCATCATAAAATATTCTTCAAAATAATTGTCGAAAAATTTATTAACATCTTGTAAACTTAAGTCATTATCACCTGTTCTATCTAGAACAAAATTACTGACTCTATCTAAAAAATATGTTTCTATTTCTTCTTCTTTAACAACACCGAAATCGTGTTCTAAAGATGGTCTTTTATAATCTGGATATGCTTCTGAAATAACGTAAGGAATCATTATAGTAAATTAATAAATTATATTTAATATGTTTTATGATTAAACATATTAATTTTAATAATCAGAATCCGTATCATATTCTTCTAAATAATAAGGATAATTATCCATATATTCATCTGGACCAAAATTTAGCCAGGTAAGCCAGACTTCATCAGATGTATCAAATAGATTAACTGCTTTTACACATCTGTCACCATAACAAAATTTTAGGTTCTACATCATTTAATATTTTTTTATAACCAAAAAATATTTCATTTTCATTTAAAATACCTGTTCTTTTAGCATATTTCATATTTTTTTGTTTTACATCAAATACAAATGAAAAATTAGAACCATGTATTTTTTCAGTAACAGCCCATTTTTTAATTTTTTTATACGAATTATCCCAATTATTAGAGTCAAGTGGTATTTTAGAATAACTTGTAAAAATATCCATTATAATAGTATATCATATTATTTAAATAATATTTATAGTATTTATTTTAAAATTTAAAGCTATAAAAATCAGTTGAGGCCGTTCTAGTAGCATAAGAATATTCTGGTAATTGAGGTGTTGGTGCAGGAACAGTAACAGGTTGGTATCTAAGCTCAATTGGTTTAAGAGCAAATGCATATCCTGTTCTATCAAAGAACAAAGCATTCTCCATAAGGTAATTATCGACTAATTGATATCTCATAGCGACCATTTGACATCCACTAGTTCTGCATACAATACCAGCAGGATTTGATGGACTTGACCCATTATCAGGAACAACAATAGTCATACCACGTCTATTAAATTCAGTCAACTCATTTATGTCGGGATTATTTTTAATATTATAGTAATCATATTCTCTCATAAATATCGAATTACTTGTTAAATTTACGAACTCAAGTAAATCCTGATTTTCTAAAAATGCAGTATTTGTTCTATCGACAATTAAAACTACTTTATTTTTAAGTGACATCAATGGTACATTTCCTAAATTTTTACCTTCAGCTTCAAAACTATATGATGGTCCAAGCATGATATCAGTATTTGATTTGAAAATCTCGGCCATTTTTGAATACATATTTTGGTTATTACTCTTGAATCTTAAATGAATTAAAAGAGGGTCAGTTGGATTAGGACATGTTCCGCCAGAAAATGCGTAATTACGTATAGTGTCCATAACAGTACCAAAATTAACTGAATTAAATGTCTCTTTAACATGATAACTGTCTGTTGTACTGGTTGCAACTACAGGTTGATTATCAACTGAATAAATTTCAAAATCTAAACATCTAACACCTTGTTTGATGACAGCTTTTAAATTGCAAATATCGACAAAATCATTTTTATACGATCCTCCGCTACAAGCATTGTAGGCTGTTTTAATATAATAGTCAAATAAATTACCACTACAGTCGGGATCGGAACTGGTAATTGGTCTTAAATTTCCGTTAACGCTAGGATATAAGGAATTCATATAATCACATTCTCTCCCTTCAAGTTTACTAAGATAAATCATATATCCAATGAAAATAATTAGTATAATAAAAATAAATGCCATTATCATATATACTTGAAAATCTTCATCCATATTTTTAATAGCGCTTAAATAATCATTAGAATTTGTTGTTGACATTATTAATATATTATATTATTTTTAATTTTTAGAAATAATATAAAAAATTTAATATATGACGAAATTAATAATTAAAAAATAATGATACTATATACTAGATATGGCAGGTGGTCTTATGAATTTAGTTAGTCAAGGACAACAAAATATAATACTTAATGGTAACCCTGATAAATCTTTCTTTAAATGCACATATAAAAAGTTTTCAAATTTTGGAAAGCAAAATTTTAGACTTGATTATGAGGGAACGCCAACATTAAGTTTAACAAATGAAAGTACATTTACATTTAAAGTGAAGAGATATGCCGATCTTTTGATGGATTGCTATATATGTATAACATTACCGAATATATGGTCTCCAATTATTCCTCCACAAACATTTACAAATCCGGATGGTTCAACTGGATATACAAATTGGGCACCATATGAATTTCAATGGATTAAAAATTTAGGTGCACAAATCATCAGTAAAATTACTATTAATTGTGGAAATCAACAACTCCAACAATATTCAGGACAATATATTTTAGCTTCAGCTCAGAGAGATTTTAGTGGTCAAAAATTAGGATTATTTGATGAAATGATCGGAAATGTTCCAGAGTTAAATGATCCTGCAAATTCTGAACCTCGTGTAAACGCATATCCAAATGCTTATTATACAACCAGTCCTGCTGGTGCTCAGCCATCAATTGCTGGACGTACTTTATGGATTCCACTCGGTTCATGGTTTAATCTTCTCTCTACACAAGCTTTCCCATTAGTCGCGCTTCAATATAACGAATTATGGATCAATGTATCATTTAGACCAATTAATGAATGGTTTACTATTCGAGATGTTATGGATTACACAAATAATTATCCTGTAGTAGCTCCTAATTTTAACCAATATTATATGCAATTCTATCGCTTTTTACAAACTCCACCAGATGAAGAATTAGGACCTACATCTTATGTAGATACAAGAACAAATTGGTTTGCAGATATAAATTTAAATTGCACATATTGTTTTCTCTCTGACGATGAAGCATCGTTATTTGCAAAAAACGAACAAAAATATTTATTCAAACAAATTTACGAAAAACCTTTCTACAATGTAACTGGTGCAAATAAGATTGATTTAGATTCATTAGGAATGGTAATAAGTTGGATGTTTTATTTTCAACGAAGTGATGCTAATTTAAGAAATCAGTGGTCAAATTACACAAATTGGCCTTATGAGTATATGCCGCAAGATATTACACCAGCATCAACTGCCGGAGATGTGCCAAATCCAGACCCATCTGGTCCACCATTTTTAGGTCCAGGATTAAATCCTAACGGAACTTTATCAGGTTTGTATTCAACTGGAGTATACAATCCTCAAAATATAAAATCTATTTTAGTTGCAATGGGTATATTATTAGATGGTCAATATAGAGAGAATATTTTACCAGCTGGTGTCTACAACTTTGTAGAGAAATATGTAAGAACTGCTGGGTTTGCACCTCCAGGTTTATATTGTTATAATTTTTGTTTAAATACTGACCCGTTAACATATCAACCATCAGGTGCAATGAATATGAGTCGTTTTACTAATGTTCAATTGGAATTCACGACAATTACTCCTCCTGCAGATCCTTATGCACAAGTTTTGACAATTTGTGACCCAAATACAGGTGATATTATCGGTATTAATAAACCAACATGGAGAATTTATGATTACAATTTCAATATGTATTTAATGGAAGAGAGAGTAAATATGGTAATATTTGTTGGCGGAAACGCTGGGCTTTTATATGCTACTTAATAATAAATAAAATCAGTTTAAATAAATAATAATAATTATATCATAAATAATGATTAGATATAATAATTTTCAAAAGTTAATTAAAAGAAATTTATTTAATTACAAAGATGCTTTTTTATTAGAAAGTCAATTAACATCTGATGAAAAATCTATAAAAGATTTGGCTTACAATTTTTCGAGAGATATTTTGCAGCCAAATATTGTTTATTCATTTCGTAATGAACATTTTGATAAAAATATTATGAAGGAAATGGGAAAGGTTGGATTACTCGGTCCGACTATTAATGGTTATGGATGCGCCGGTGTTAATTATGTTTCTTATGGTCTAATTATGAGGGAAATAGAGAGAATCGATAGTGGTTATAGAAGCTGTGCTAGTGTTCAATCTTCTTTAGTTATGTATCCAATTTATAAATTTGGTACACAAGAACAAAAAGATAGATTTTTGCCTGAATTATCTAAAGGTAATTTGATAGGATGTTTTGGCCTTACGGAACCAGATCACGGAAGCGACCCATCTGGTATGAAAACACGTGCCAGATTGGACGGCGAATATTATATTTTAAACGGCAGTAAAAATTGGATTACCAATTCACCAATTGCTGACATATTTATCGTGTGGGCGAAGGATGATAATAATGATATCAGAGGGTTCATATTAGAAAAGGGAATGACTGGATTATCGTGTCCAAAGATTGAAGGAAAGTTCTCATTAAGAGCATCTAACACTGGTATGATTTTTATGGATAACGTAGCTGTTCCAAAAGATAATATTTTACCCTTAACAAAAGGTCTTAAAAGTCCTTTTATGTGTTTAAATAATGCGCGTTATGGTATCGCTTGGGGTGTTATTGGGGCTGCCGAAGATTGCTACTTAAGAGCTAGAGAATACACAATAGAGAGAAAACAATTTAACAAACCATTAGCGTCTAACCAATTAATCCAAATGAAATTGACTGATATGTTAACAGAAATCACATTGGGATTACAATCTGTATTAAGAGTTGGAAGAATGATTGATGATGACAATTTAATACCTGAAACAATATCCATTATTAAACGCAATAATTGCTCAAAATCGCTAAATATAGCTAGAACAGCTAGAGATATATTAGGAGGAAATGGAATCTCAGATGAATATCACATCATAAGACATATGTTAAATCTTGAAGCAGTTAATACGTATGAAGGAACTCAAGATATTCATGGTCTTATTATTGGAAGAGGAATTACTAATTTGAACTCATTTTAATAAAAAATTGATTTAAATATAATAACATATAGAATATTATATCTAAAATGTTGAAAGGAATAGTATTACATATTCAAAGATTATTAAACTCATATCATAAACCTACTCCATTAGGAAGATGGAATATAGAATCTTGTCATAAAAAATTAAATAAGAAAATAGATTTAGCAAATGAAGATCACTGCGGACCTTGTGGTAAATATTTAAAAAATGTATTGAATAATAAAAATTATAAAACCTAACAATATTTACTTTACTCATTTTATTTTTTATTTTTACGAGTTTGACGATTATTTTTGTTTGTTTTTTTTGTTTTTCTAACTCTTTTTTTTGTTATTCTTTTTAAGCCTTTACGTCCACCAATAACATTAGATTGAGGCACAATACATACCATATCTCTAATACTTAATTTAGGGTTAGTATTTTTATAATATCTTTTTGACACAATCAGTACTTTTTCTCCGCCACCAGAATAACCTCCAAATGCATAATTATTTATGGTATTATCTTTTCCAAACATTAATAAAAATGCAAAACGACATGCTGATGGTTGGTCTTTAGCTAAAAACATTCTTAATTGATCATTTTTAAAATTCCATCTTTTAATTGTATCATCGGCATAATATACTTTTGGATCCGAATAACCTCCATTTTTAGCAACACAATTTATTTCTTGATATAAATCACCACAACCTTTATAATAAATATTTGCCAATATGTTAAAAAAATAATTTGTATCGTTATTATGATTATTTAGTTGTAGATTAAAGAAATTTTCAAAAAAATTTATTTTTTTTAATTGCATATTTGATAATGATGATGCTGATGAAGTTTTTTGTTTTTTTGAGGCATTTAATTCTTCGTTTGCTAATATTACACTAGTTCTTATAATTTCATCATATTCACTACGATTAGTAGTATATAATAATTCTATTTTTTTTATAAATAACAAAAGTGTTATTCTTAAAACATGGTATGCCTCTAAGGGACTAGAAGATAAACGACGATCTATTTCTAAAAAAGGATTTTTCATATTTAATTCATTATACACATTTTCTGGAATTATTTGTGTTTCATTAATTGTCTTTATATTTATATTATATTTAACAAATCTAATATTTTTAGCATCTTGGTCAATTTTTGTAACTTCTTGCATATTTGGTCCTAACATAGTAGCAATTCCTCTATAAAAATAATTTTGGGAATTATTTATTATTGTAAAATCCATATTTCCTATTTCTAATTGATCTTCACTTGTTTTAGGAGAGCATTGAGGCATTCCATCTAATATTGATGAATTAGAACAAAATACGCGATTTTTTATACCATTTCCCTCTAAAAAGGCTGCATTATTTATTATATATTTACTATTTGTAGTATTTGTAGGTTGTGCTTTTACATCACAATAAATACTAGCATCATTTACATCAGATTTCATAACATTATTAAAAAAATTTTTAGTTATTGTATATAGATAGTCATCTAAATTTGAAACGCCAAAAAATTGTCGCCATTCAGATTCATTTAGTAAAATAATTATTTCTTCTTTCAAAAAATAATTTGAATCATTTAATTTTGTTTGGTCAATTAAATCTTGATAATTTTTTTGCAATATTCCATTTCCATCACATATTCCATTTAAATATAGTGCTGTTTTTGCAACTATTCTAACAAAATTTTTTCTTATGTTTAATTCATATGTAGATAGTTTACCCTCAAGTTGCTTTGCTTTTTGTAATGCTTCATTAGCTTCTTTTCTTGCTAACTCGTCCCTTTCTTCTTGATATTTGTCTAGTTTCTTTTGATATTTGCCATAAACAAATTTATTAAAAAAGTTATTAGCTCCATTTGATACAAATTCTTCATTAGAACTGATTGGTGTTTTTCCTGTTTTTAATTTAGGAATAAAAGAATTTATATTTCTATCATTACTACTAGCATTATCTACTTCACCACTAAGTAAGTTTTGTTTATAATTAGTTAGTATATTTTTTAATTCAGTTAACATGGTTTTTCTCACATTCTCATATGTTAAATTTTCATCTGAAGTTATCTTTCCATCATTCTCTTTAAATTTTCTATATATTTTACCTAAGGTAAGCAATTTTTCATTCGTTAAATAAGTATTTCTATAATTATTTAGGTCATTTATAATTTTTAATACCTCTTCTTCTGTGTTAAAAGGTTCATCTTTAGCTTTAGCACCACCACTTATATCTCCAAATCTTCTCTTACGTTTTTCTCTAATTTCTTCACTACTAGGAATATTATATATACCTTCACTAGAAATATATCCTTGAGCAAGAGATAATAAAATTCTTTCTTCTAAAAGATTTGTAGATAAATAACCATCCAATAGATCATAATAATTTTCAAAACTTAACATAAACTTTGGTCCTTGCAATTCAATAGAATTATTGTATAAATAGTCTAAAAAGCTATAACATACGCTAATAAAAATTTCATCAACCTTTTCATATCTTGGGTCAGTTACAGATACTATAAAGAACCCAAACGCACCTAAAAAAAAATCTTGTAAACTCCAAGTTTCACTAATATTTTCATAAATTTTGTAGTAAAACATAGAAAAAATGCAACTATTTTTTAACCCCTCTATAAATTTATAAAAATCTTTTTCTATTTCTTGTTCAGTTTTATTTCCCAAAAATCTTCCTTGTCTCTGTGGGAATTGACTTTTTTGATTAGCATTACGATTAGGAAAAACATAATATCTAGATGATGTTCCAGACGATATTCCAGAAGATGATTGGTTTGATAAAACCATTGTTTCTGAACCATATGGGGAACCACCAATCGAACTAAAAGTAAACGAACCATTAAATTGAGTGACAATCTCAAAATTTTTTGACCATCTATCTGATGTAGAATTTCCTCCATAATCATGAATAACATCATGACCTAAAATATTTAGCAATAAAAATTTTATTCCAGAGTCATCATATACTAAATTATTAGTCATTTCTTATATATAATTATAATATTATTTTTATATTTATTATAAATGCTTTTTACATTATAGAATATTTAAAATTAAATCTTCGATAATGTAAAAAAAATGTAAAGTTGTAAAATATATTTCTAAGATACTTAAAGAGTATGTACTACATCATGAAGGGAAATTCAGGTTTTTTGTGTTTTTTTTGTTTTTTCTTCCCTACATATGAAGTGTTATGTAGAGACTTCATTTTTTGAAAAGTATTTTGACTTTCAAAAAATGGACAAAAAAAATGTCCAAAAATAAAAAACCAAAATATTTTATGTAAAAATCATGATTTGAGACCATAATTTATTTTTAACGTGTGTATACCAAAAAAATAATTTTCATTTTGTTATGATAAAAAAAATTATATATTTTATAAAAAAATGATTTAGGCGTTTTTTTTTACCATTATAGATAAATGAATGGTAAAAAAAAACGCCAAAAAAACGCCGATTATTTTTTATGTGAATTATGTAATTTTAAATGCTGTAAAAAAAGCGACTGGGATAGACATATTTTGAGACCAAAACATATTAAACACGAAAATGATAAAAAAAATGGTATATATGATAATAAAAAAACACCTGACGAACAATCATGCAAATATAAATGTGAATGTGGTAAAATTTACAAATTCCAATCAGGATTATCGCGCCATAAAAGAGATGACAACTGCGAAAAAAACGCCATTTATTATGAGACCTACAAGAATGAAGGAGAATTTAAAGCTTTAACAAATCTAGTTTTAGAGGTTGTAAAGCAAAATCAAGAATTAGTATCATTAAATAATGAAGCTCAAAAATACAATCAAGAACTCACAAATAAGTTGGTAGAAATATGCGGCAATTCAACAAATAACACCTTAATTAATAATCATTCAAATAACAATAATAAAACATTTAACCTTAATGTTTTCTTAAACGAAACATGCAAAGATGCCATGAATATTAACGAATTTATTGATTCCATCCAGCTTCAGTTATCCGATTTAGAAGAAGTTGGTAAACTCGGTTTTGTAGATGGTATTTCGAGTATTATTGTAAAAAAACTGAAAGCATTAGATGTCAATAAAAGACCAGTTCACTGTGCAGATAAAAAGAGGGAAGTTATTTACATCAAAGACGAGAATAAATGGGAAAAAGACAATGATGAAAAGCTTAAAATGCGTAAGGCTATTAAACGTGTAGCATATAAAAATGAAAATCTTTTACCAAAATATAAAGAGCTTCATCCAGGCTGCAATTATAGTGATTCGAAATATTCAGATCATTATAGTAAATTAGTTATTGAAGCATTGGGTGGAGCAGGAAATAATGACATTGATAAACAAGATAGAATAATACGAAATATTGCTAAAGAAATAGTGATTGATAAAACTTAATAATTAGATGGCAATGGTCCGTCTCCGATAAATTCGCCTGTTATACTATACATTGACGGATAATTTGGCATAAATTGTAATTGGTCTGGTTTATAGCGTCTATTAAATAGTTTTTGACCTTCATTGAAAGACTTTCCCCATGTATCAACACCAAAATTTGCTTGCGGAGGTTCAGCATACATATCGTCAGTAATTATTTTCTCTCTAGTTCCATATCCAGTTGTTAACGGAGAATATGTAGGAGATACACCAACTGTTAATTTTCCTGCATTACTCGCACCTGGAATACAGTCTTTGGTTTTAGGCAAAGGCGGCGAATATGGCTGACAACCTGGACAATCAATGTCTGTAAAACATTGCTGACCAGTAATAGCACATCTTGAATTTGGACCACAGAAATTTTGACAGCTATAACTAGTTGTTAATGGTAAATTTACAGTATGACTAGTTTTATCATTTTTATTTGAATCAAAATCCTCTACAATATATTTTTCAGCAGCTAAATAATGAATCATTTTAAATACAATAAATAATAATATTAATGCACTTAGAAGTAAAAATAATTTGTTAAATGATACTTTCATATAATAAATTGATATTAATTTTTTTATATTAATTTAATATAAGTGATGTCTGATACAAATAATGATACAAGTGCTATAGATGAAAAAAAGGAAGAAGATACTTCAACTTCATCGACCAATTTTATATCTAATATAGGAGGTTTTATAACTTCTTTAATAGCATCAATTATTTTACTATTATTATACTTTTCAAGTAGTGGACTTATTTTATTTGTATGTAAATTAGCTCAAACAAATATATTACCAACTGAAGGTGTATGTGCGCCTTATACAAATAATCAACCGAATATAGAAAAAATACAAACTAATATTTTTACAACATTTACCGAACCAGAAATGTCTATGAAATTAGAAATACCAAATGATGCTAAAAATTCAAAATACAGAATTATCGATATGATGAAAGATTATAGAGAGAAATCAAATTCAAATTTTTTAGCAAATTATATGATATCTATTATTGAATCTCTAATGCAATTTGATTACTCATTTATTAATACTACTATGAATTTCTTGAATGGACTTCCTGAAGCTGTAATTATTAGTTTAGGGCCAATTATAACTGCGTTTTTATTTACAGTTGGCGTATTGTTAAACGGTTTATATTTTATTTATTTATGGTTTGCAAATATGTTTTGGTTTTTTAAAACAAATACAAATGTTTCTGGTGAAGGTAAACCCGTGTGGGAAGATGTAACGTTAACAAGTCCTGTTGATTGGTCTTTAGGTGTTGGATTGATTATTTTATTTTTAGTATTATTCTTATTTGGTTTTCCATTATTGTCCTGTGTTCCTTTTGCAGTATTATCATATTGTGCTTTTTCATGCTTATTTTATAAAGGAATATTGAATGGCAAAAATATATCATCATTTTTAATCATTACAGAAGTGTTGAAATATTATAAAGTAATGGTAGTTTCTTTAATAAGTTTCTTTATTATATTATTAGCATTTTCAAAATTAGGTACAGTCCCTGGAATATTCGCCATTATAACTGTATTATTTATATATTTTGGTTTAATAAGTTTAAATATTTTTACTCCAATACCAGAAACAAATTTATCTTTATCAGTGAGCTATGATCAAGCTCGTAAAACATGTGTTACCAAAAATGTGACAACTAAAGAAAACAACGATTTTTTCTCTAGTTTATTCAGTCAAAAGGGAGGTAATATAGTAAAAGAATTGAAAAAAATTAATAGAAATTTATTAAAATAAGTATTTTATATAAATAAACTTAAATAAAAAGTTAAGTTATAAATATATGGGAAAAAATAAGATAAAAATTCCAAAAAAACCTTTTGTAAGTATTTGCACTCCAACATTTAATCGCAGACCATTTATACCAATAATTATAAAATGTTTTGAAAATCAAACGTATCCTAGAGATAAAATGGAATGGATTATTGTTGATGATGGCAGTGATAAAATTGAAGATTTAGTTGCACATTTACCGTATGTAAAATATTTTAAATATGATGAAAAAATGACACTAGGAAAGAAAAGAAATTTATGTAATGAATTAGCTAAGGGTGATATAATTGTCTATATGGATGATGATGATTATTATCCACCTGACAGAGTAAAACACGCGGTGGAAACCTTAAAAAATAGCAAAGCATTATGTGCCGGTTCTAGTGCTATGTTTATTTATTTTAAGCATATAGATAAAATGTTACAATTTGGTCCTTATGGTCCAAATCATGCTACAGCAGCTACATTTGCTTTTAAGCGAGAATTATTACAAAAAACAAAATTTGATGAAGAATCATCTGTTGCGGAAGAGAAGAAATTCTTAAAGAATTATACAATTCCATTTGTTCAATTAGAATCAAAAAAATCTATATTAGTATTTTCTCACAATCATAATTCATTTGATAAAAAAGAATTATTAAAACAAATGCCAAATCCAAATGTACATGAGACACCATTATTACCAAAAGATTTTGTTAAAGAAGAGGATTTATTAAAATTTTTTATGGAAGACATTGATAGTTTGCTAGAAAATTATGAACCAGGAAAACCGGGTTATAAACCTGATGTAAAACAACAATTGGAAGAACTTAAAGAAGAAAGACAGAAAAAAATGCAAGAAATGATAAAACAACAATCAGAGTATCAAGATACAATAAATAAAATATCAATGATAACAAATCCAAATAATAAACAACAACAACTAAATGAACAGGCTATAACTATACAAAATTTAATTTTGGAAAATAATCAATTAAAAGAACAAGTGCAATATTTAAATGATAAAATTAAACAACTTATTATGGCTCAAATTGAAAAAAGAAAAGATGAAAAGAATACTGAATTATCTAGTCAAGCTCCTATAATAAATATTACTTAAAATGATTTAAAGATAAACTGATTATATATGATAGAACTTAGAAATGTACGAATATGATTATTTCAATCCAGCAAACTTAAATGACTTTGAAGATGACCTGAATGTCGAAAAGATGTTTGAACGGGAAAAACGCAAGGACATAGGTTATAATGTGATTTATAGAAAGGCTTATCGACGAGATGGAACACCTTATAGAAAGAAAACCGAGATTTATACCTCTGGTGGAACTGGAAGTCAAATTAGGGATGCTGAGACTGGTGATTATTTTACAAATAAAGTTGGTTCTATGGATGAAGACCTATTTTATAAGGTTATTTTGGCAACTGGCGAGTGCACTAGTGCAAATGGTTCTAGCACATTATTTTTCGTGTCGCCACAACATTACTCTAATCATATGGCATGCGATGTTGACCCTGTATTAGCTTATAATTGGGAGAAGAAACGTGATGCAAGATTAGCTGAATTAAATAAGAATAAGAAGCCAACATATAATTCTATCGAAGTGAAGTAAATAAAATAAAAAATTGATTATATTATTTGTTTAATAAATTAACATAAACAAACAATATGCTTACTGAAAAGGATTTAATTAAAGGTAATTTATATAAAATTGTGTTACGAGAAGATTTAGAACATTTAGTGAAAGAAAAATACAAATACTATTATTACGAAGGAGTTGTAAGACTCCCTAATTGGTATCCCTTTCTATGTTTTGTGCCTAAAATCAAAAAATATAGAAAAAATGTATTGCCTCTTTTTCTAAAATCTCCTTTAGAAGATTATGAATATTATGAAGGAAAATCTACAGAACCATATCGTTATATATCAGATGCTTATATTGATACGACATTAGGTCAGGTAATAGGTCCACCAATTAATTCTGAAGATGAAGAATTGTATGGTTATGATAGGCTTTATTTTAATATTATTAACCCGTAAATATTATTAACCTGTAAGTTCTTCATCATCATCATCTTCATCAATTTCTTTATCTGCAGTTCCTGTAGCATTTTCTTTTATATATTTTTCTATATAACGATAAATTCGATTTATATCTAATTTACTTATTTCATAATCTTCGAGTAAATTTATAATTTCTGTATTATCATGATTATTGCTAAGTTCAATAAAAAAACCAAATAAATCTTTTTTATCCATTCCTAGCTTTTGACATAGCTTTTGTATAAAAAGTGAATTATTATATTCAGTCGAGTATTTAGTCAATACCTTAGTAAATCTGATTTCAGAAGGAGTATGTTTATTTTTGGTTGTAAATGTTTCATGATATAATTTATTATTTTTAAAGGTTTTAATCAATGAACTCATCTCGTTAAACTGCCAAATTTGTTTTTGAAATGTTATTCTGTCAATATAATCAGCAAAGCATATATTGTCTAATTGTGAAATATAAAATGGTATAGATTTTTTCTTATCCATTTTTTCAATAACATCAATAATATTTTCATGCCATAACAACCCGACGCTAGTGCGATCAGTTTCATTCATTATATTATTATGTTCATTAAGTGGAAAATAATCATTTATTAATTTATTTGTTATTTTTTTTGTGTCATCATTATACAATTTAATTTGTAAAATATTATCAATTATTTCACATGTAAAAACTTCAGGTTTATTCTTATATAAATTATACATATTTGTTAATTTTCTTAAATCACCTTGAGCGTATGAAATCAGTTTAGTATTTAGATCACCATTAATTGATGGAAATAAAACATTAGATATATTTAATATTTGCGATTTGTTTGGTGTTTTTAATTCAACTGTATTACAAACCTTCATAAGTTCTTTAATTTTTTTATCAACACGATAATTACCAATGCAGATTATAGGATTCATTGTAACTTCTTCCAATTTTTGTTTTTTAGTCTTTTTAGGTCTGATAAGTTTTATGAGTGAATTAATTCCACCTTTATCACCATTATTCATACCGTCTATTTCATCCATAATTATAGCAATTTTTTTTACTTTCTTATTGAATAAGCTCATAATATTTTTATCTGACATATTATGCTTAGTTATATCTTCTATAACAGATGTATTTCTAATATCTCCAGCATCATATTTGATAATATCATAATTAAGTTCTTTTAAAATATTAACAACAAATGATGTTTTACCTGTTCCGGGATCACCATATACATATATTCCTTTTTTAAAAAGAAGATTATTTTTATTAGCTTCAAAATCTTTTAAAATATTTTTTATCTCTCTTTCTTGTTCTTCTCTATTTAGTATTTTATTCAAATTCAATTGGTCCATTTTATATATTTAACAACATTCTTTTTATGTAGGTTTCTACATAAATCACGTTTTTTTAAATAATTATGTATAATTTCTCCGCAACGTTTAGAATTATTTTCAATACAATAATGTATTATAAAATAAATATAATTATTAAAAACTATATTCTTATACCTATACTTTTTATTTTTTATCCATGAGTCAATATTCTCTCCAAGTATTTTCTTAAAGACTATATTATTATCTCATCTAATCATATCACGAACATAATTTTCATATAATGGAATAGTATTTCTAAGACATTTTAATTTATGTATTGTGGATGAGTTCAAAACATCTAAAATGTGTAGTTTTTGTTTAGAAGGAGAAACTTGCTATTACAAACAACGAGTGAACCCAAGACCATTTAGAGAAGGTATGGTGAGTATACACGGATTACTAACTTGCACGAAGTTTAGTAAGTCGTCTCATTCCCATTTGATGAACCGACACCTAAATGGAAGTAGAAATATTTTGTATCTAATGAAAGAATGGATACAGAATAGAAAAAGACAAACTATGTTTTGTAGAAAAAGATTCATATCACAAGACGAATGATAGACCCAAAGTTATAAATACTGAAAGAAAAGATTAGGGTAATGAGAATTTAATTTATTTTTTAATACGTTTTTGTCTCATTTTTCTTTTCGGTCGGTGTAATTAAAATATATTTATAATGATTTCATTTATTTTCTATTATTTTTCCTTGTATTTTTCCTTGTATTTTTTCTTTTATTTTTTTTTACTTTTTTGGACACAGTTCTTCTAGCTCTAGATTTATTTTTATATTGTTTGTTTAGAATGCGTATTGTTTTACGTTTTCTTCCACCAACAATATTTAACTTTTCTTTAATTGCGTCATATTCATTATTAAGTATTTTAAATTCTGTTTCACATTGACTTTTATCCATACCAGAAGTTTTATCATTAGGGCATTTGTCAGGGTGATATATTAATGATAACTTTCTATAATTTGATTTAACTTGTGGAAATTCACTTTTATTATTTAAATTTAAATACTTATGAGATGGGAATAGACCTATTCCATTATTTGGTTCAGACTCATATTGAGACTCATCTTGAGATTCATATTCAGATTCATATTCAGATTCATATTCAGATTCAGAAGAGTCAGACTCATAGTTTGGTTTATACTCCTCATTCAAAAAACGAAGCATATTTTCAATGTGTGGTACACATTTATTAATAAATTTATTCGGTTGTGTCATGCCGTTAGTGAATGCGGCTATTGCTCTACGCATGTCACCGTTTATAAAATATGCGGTAGTTTTTATATTTGGATATGCGTCACCTAAATTAATTATACAAGGATAAAAATCACCAGTATTATATATATTATATAGATTTTCACCTACTTGTTTATTGCTAAATTTTCCAATGTTTTTTATCTCAACTAATAATTTTTCAAGCGCGCCTTTAGCAAGTGATATTCTTTCTGAAGAACAAACCGGTATTTTATATATATATAAAATAAAAATATTATATTTAAGAAGTACTCTGGCATGGATTATTAATACCATAAGTTATTCCGTCCCATGACACTCCACATTTCTTAGCCCATGTATATTTAGCACACATTTCATTTGACCCAGTAAATGCTGAACTGTTAAAATCCATTTTTAAATGTTTATTTCCGCTTTGTGGTGGACATGTTCCTAAATCTTTTACATTAATACATGTAGTATTATTTCCTGAACCATCAACTAACCAATAATCAGGACATTCAGGAGTCATAGGTGGCCAATCTTCATCTTTTGAATAGCTAAGTGCCACACCAATAAATACAAGAGTAATAATTAATATAATTATAGCAGCAAAAAGAACAAATTTTTGAAAAGCTTCCATATAAATTAAATAAATATATTTTTTTCTATTTGCTTATTTTATATAAATGAACAAAGTTAATAATGGACGTGTAAACATTAAATCGCCTAATACTTCAACTCTATTTCAAATGTATGATAAAATACCAGCTAATCAATGTGTAACATTTAGGAATGCGACTGAAGGCTTATGGAACGAAACTCCTTTATCTCAAGCATTTTTCTCTCGAGAGAATCTTCAGATAATTCAAAATGGAATACGAGCTGGTGTATACCAACGTTCGAATGGACAATATGTAATAGGTCCGCAAGATTGCGATTCACTTAAGATTGTAATGAGAAGTGTGTTCCTACAACATTCAGCCAATCAACCATTTAATATTCCACAACAAATAGAGGAATTAAATAAAATTGTTTTAAATTATTGCATTCAACAAGTATATAGTGAAGCACAAGGTTATATGAAATATGTAGATGATGTAAGTACATTGGTAGTTCCAATTGCTCATCCTGTTCAAGCATCAAATACTGATAGACAACTTGAATTTAAGGGTTGGTTTTAAATATTTTATTTAAAGAGTTGGAGAGATATTCATAATAATCGCATTTATTATAATTGAACAATAATTCAAGATTTCTATATTTTCTTTTATTATTGAAGTAAATACCTTTATTAATATATACCTTATCACTATGAAATATTTTGGTATATCCATGACACGAATCTATTTTTAAAAAAAATCGTCTATCGTCTTTTAGTCCAGTATATTCATCAAAAATAGGTCCTCTAAATTTCTTTAGCACATCTTTTGTTTGATTTTGTAGTAGATTTTTTGATTATATTTTTTGAGTAAACATAAAAATTTCGACTACCACTAAATTTGCGATTTTTCTTATTAAAAGTTGTAGAATAACCATAGCTAGAGTATCCATTATCCAAAAAATAATCCTGTCCTCCATATGCTATTAACTGCATCAATCCGCCACCACACATAATAATTTATATTTATTATTATTTAAATACTTTTTCAATATAAAATAATGGACGATAAAATAGTATTGATATGTGCAACAGGACGTTCAGGTTCAACAACAATGCAAAGGCTAATAAATACTATACCTAATTCGAATATATGTGGAGAGAATTTTGCAGCTATTAATTCACTTCTTGAGTTTTATAGAAGAATAAAAAATACAACAATAGAATATGTTCCTGGTCACACTACACCTTTTACATATGATTATCTTATTGAAAAAAATGTAAAACCTTCATGGTATAATTCGTATAATTTAAATCAAATAATTCATATGATAAAGATGACAATAATAACTATGTTAAAAAAATCAGAAGATAATAATGTTTGGGGTTTTAAAGAAATAAGATATGATAATGGTAACATAAATTATATAAAAGATTTTAAGGAATTATTTCCTCAAACAAAAGTAATAATTCAAGTTAGAGAGAATTTAAATGCACAAAGTAAAAGTAGTTGGTTTAAGAATGATCCAGATTCATTGAATTATTTAAAGAGATATTCACAAGAACTAATTAATTTTGCGGTAGCTAATAAAGATTGGTGTTATCTTATAACTTTTGAGCAAATGTTTAATATTAATAGAATTAAAAATTTATTTCAATTTATAGATTGTGAACCGTTTTTTGATGAAAGTAAAATAAAAGAAGTATTAAATAATAATATAAAGGATTAAATTGATTATAAATTATAAATGAGTGAAATAATTTATAATAAATTATTTTTAGGGGATATGTTTAATGCAAATAATGAGAAAGAATTGCTAGAGAAAAATATAACATGTGTTATTTGTGTTGCAGAAGATATTACCATCAGATTAAATGAGCCAAATATAAAAATATACACATACAATTTACAAGACACTTATGATTGTGATATTTCTCTCTATTTTGACGAAATAGGAGCATTAATAGAGAGTGAAAAAACTGTGTTAGTTAATTGTGCAGCAGGTATAAGTAGGTCTTCAACAATAGTTATAGCTTATTTAATGAAATATCATGGATTAAAATTAAAAGAAGCTCTTGTAGGTGTAAGAGATAAACGAAATATAATATGTCCAAACAAACGATTTTTAAAATATTTATATGAGTATGAAAGAAAAATATTTGGAAAAAATGAAATTGAATGGGATGAAATTGTTCAGTTATATTATTATAGTTAAATTTATATTTTATTTTTCTCTCTAACTCAATACTCAAAAAGTGATTTATAAAGAGTAAAGACTCTTGGAACTAAGTAGGTTGTTAGTTTTTATAACTATATTGGAAGTCAAAAGTGTCGGCTTTATATTAAGTATTTGAATATATATTAAATTAAAATATATATTTAAAGGCCTTTAAGTTATTCTGAAATATATTTATTTTCTATTATTCATTTTTAATTGAGATTTAATTTGTCTTTGGTTTTGTTTTTGTTGTTTTCTATTAGCTGCATTTTCACTGCGATAACTATAAGAAAACATTTGTGGTCCACCCCTACCACCAGTTTTCTCCTTTTTTTCCTTCTTTTTTTTTATAATTTCACATTTTGAAAAAAGTTCATTTTTATTTAAGTTACGTAAATTAATATTTGATGGAAATATCATATCAAAATCAACATCAAAATCATCTGAATCATCATTCATTTTAATTTCAAAATTCGCGTATTTTCTATCATATTTAGTTGGACCAAATGAACTTTCCATCATCACTGAAAAATTAGTATGTCTTCTATATGTTGTAGACCAAAAAGTCATTTGAGGTCTACCTGTTAAATATACATCTTGTGCTCCATATGCAATTAGTTGCATCAATCCGCCACCTACCATTTAATTACTTATGAAAAAATTTTTTATATTATTTTTATATTGTATTTATGAGTTTATAAATTTAATCATCTTCAACAACTAAAGTTTGTTTCTTTACAACTTTCTTAACAGCACTCTTTGTAACAGTTTTCTTCTTTGGTTTAGAATCTTCGCCATTCATTACTCTAATTCTTTCTTCTTTATATTCGATATATTGTTGTTGTAAAGTTTCCAATTCATTTAACCACATCTTATTAATAGTAGTATTCTTTACAGTTTCTAATTCAATATCTTTATCACCTCGCTCCTTAATTATTTTAGCTACGTTTTCTTCAGTTACTGAATCCATAGGCATTTTAATTAAGTAATGATAATTTGCGTCATCGTCAATAATATCATATCCCTTAGTTTGCAACATTTCTACAACTTGTTCCTTCTTCTTCTTACGCAAGTCAATCGTGCCATCAAGATTCTCTTTAATATATTTAGCTTTATTTGTAAGCATCATTAATTCGCGTTCTAGACTCTCAATCATATAATCTTTTCTAGTCTGATATAACTTCAATCTTACATCATAATAGGAATCAATAATATCAGAAACTTTTTCGAATTTTTGTAAAGTATCGTTTGCATCGAATAAATGCATATTTGTAGTTGTATTAGTCGTATAAAGCTTTAATAATTTTTCAAGACCATTGCATCCATGATCACCCTTAGCCTTTTCTAATTCTTCAAGTTTACCCTTCACAAATGTAATAGTAAAATCTACATTAGTGTCTTTGCTCATATCTTCATAATCTTTAATGATGGCAGGAATCTTATTTTTATCTTTATCCTCACCAGGACTAATCCAATGTTCAATTAATTCCTTGAAATCTTCAGTCCAATAACCGACAGGTAATTCAGTAACTCTAATTTTATCAACACTTACTTTTTCATATGTTCCTCGAATTAAGAATTTGCCGTCAGACAACTTTGTAACCTGTCCCTTAAATCCTTCATAATAAGGAACGAAATCAATGTCATCTTCAATATATCTCAACTTATTTTGTAAATATTCTATAATTTGTAATGGATTATAACACATAATATCAGTACTGAAACCAGTTCCAATACCCTTAGATCCATTGACAAGAATCATTGGAATAATTGGAGCATAGTAAATGGGTTCAACCTGTAATCCGTCATCGTTTAAATATTCAAGAACATTGTCGTCGGTTTGTTGAAAGATTGTCCTAGTAATTTTATTCAATTGTGTAAAGATATATCTTTCGGAAGCACTATCTTTTCCACCTTGTAATCTAGTGCCAAATTGACCATTAGGTAATAACAAATTAATATTATTAGAACCAACGAAGTTTTGTGCCATTCCAACAATTGCGGCATTTAAACTGGCTTCGCCATGATGATAACCAGATTCTTTAGAAGTATATCCTGAAAACTGCGCTACCTTAATTTCCTTATTAAGGTTCATTTTAAATGCAGCAAACACAATTTTTCTTTGCGAAATCTTGAGACCATCCATCAAGTTAGGAATAGAACGATCACAATCATACTTGGAGAAGTGAATCAATTCACGATTAACAAATTCTTCATAAGAAACATTTTTCTTGCTGGTATCAAGGTAAGCATCTCTGTCGTAAAATTTTAACCAATCCTTTCTATCATCAGCTCTCTTTTTATTAAACACCATATCAATTGCATCATCAGAATCCTTACCATTAAACTCAAACTCAACAATTTTTCTATTCTCAAAATATTCTCTGAATTCTTTGCCAGTACTAGTACCTAAACCTTTATAATATTTAATAGTCCAACCCTTAATATCGTTTTGCTGTTTCCATTCTTCAAACTCGCCATCATTATAGAAATTTAATTCATTAGCACCTTTTTTCGCCTTCAAGATTGGAGTATTCATAAATCCAATAAATCCTGGAATTTGTGCAAGTGTATGCCATTCGCACGAGAACAAATTAATTCCAAGACCTTTAATATGACTACCATCTAAATCCTGATCAGTCATAAAGATTACCTTACCATATCTCAAGTTCTTATTGACATCTTCTAAATTAGCATATTTCTTACCAGTTACAAGACCGAGAATCTGTTTAATTTCAGCAATCTCTTTATTATCAGCAATTTTCTTTACAGGTTCCCCGCGAACATTTAGAAGCTTACCTTTTAAAGGATAAACACCAACAATATTACGGTCTTCTGATGATAATCCTGAAAGAATACCTGCCTTAGCTGAATCTCCCTCACAAAGAATGAGCATACAATCCTTAGACTTTTCAGTTCCAGCCCAATTTGCGTCTGTTAACTTTGGAATACCTCTAACAGATTTGGTCTTAGTTCCGTCAGTCTTTTTAGCTGCCTTGGTTTCTTTGACTTCCGTTAATTGCAATGCAGCATCCATCACACCCATCTTTGCAACCTTCTCGATAAACTTATCACTGACTTCACATTTTGAACCAAATTTAGATGAAGGTGTATTCATGTAATCCTTAGTTTGACTGTCAAATGCGGGATTCTCGATATCACAACGCAAGAACAGAATTAACTGCTCTTTAATCGTATTAGGATTTACCTTCGTCTTCTTTTTCTTTTCAATAAAGTCAACTAATTTTCTAACAATTTGATTGAGAATATATTCAACATGTTTTCCGCCCTTAGACGTATGAATACCATTAACAAATGATACTTGTACAAACTCGTCAGATGGTGTAAGTGCAACTGCGTATTCCCAACGTTCTCCATTATCTTCGTAAACTCTTGGAGCAGTAGACTTGTCACCAATATACATGCTGATATATTGCTCAAAATTTTTTACTGGAATCAATTCATTATTATATTTAACTTTAATAGTTTTATCTGTGATGGCACCAATATCATAGACTCTCTTCTTAAGCAACGACACCATATCTGGTGTCAATCCTGAAATACCAAGTCTGGCAAAATCAGGCTTAAATGTAATCTTAGTATATGGTTTGGTCTTGCACTTGGTAACCGAAGGCTTACAGATATCATCCAAGTTATTTTTGTATTCTTGAATATATTTTAGTCCGCGAATATGATCAACAGTTTCAATGCGACCATAACTAGACCAAATTAAAACAAGCTTAAAACCAAAACCATTCTTGCCTCCAACAATTTTCTTTTCTTCTTTATTATAATTGGTTGAAGTTCTAAGATGACCAAATACAAGTTCAGGAATCCAAACACCGTCTTTCTGAGCAACATCAATACCATTACCATCATTAATCATTGTAATAGATCCATCGGCTTCAATACTAATATCGATATGAGAAACAGGTAATGCATTTTCAACGTTGAATTCGACCTTTGTTTTCATTCTCACAACATGATCTCGGCAATTAACAATGCCTTCATCAAATAACTTAAATAGGCCAGGAATATAATTGATATTTTTTTCAACAATTTTATAAGGCAACGCCGACTGCGTATCACCATCTTCGCTCATAATCCACATATCAGCATCGATACTTTCAACAGAACCAATATATGTATCTGGATTATCTAAGATATGCTGCTTATCAGTCTTCTGTTGAACATCGAAGAATAAATCAGTATTAGCGTCGTTAGCACTCATTGTTAGTATAATATGTACCTTTACTTTTAACTTATTTTTTAAAATCAATTTTTTTAAATTAAAATAAAAATTAATAATAATGTATTCTTATGGACATTTTAGACCAGGTGGAAGAAAGGATACTTCCCGTATAATAAACTATGTAAGTGAGTATAATAGACTATATGGAGATGAAGGAAAAATAAATACCTGTTACTGTATACCAGATAAATATGATAAGAACACACCAAGTTCATCATCTTCGTCAGCAAAAGTTTCATATGCTACAAGAATATCTCAAGTGATAATTTCAACAAAAGGTGGAAATGTTCAATATGGTAATTTTTATTTAGGCCAACCATTAAATATCAATTATTTAGGTAGAATGGAAGGTATGCCTGGTGGAAGTGGAATGCCGCCTGTAAACAGATTTTAATTGCGTTTTATAAAAATATTTTCTCAGTTAAATTTATAATGCAAACTATTGGAACTCGCGCTCAAGTATGGCATGGAACAGCAAAAAAGACATCTGGTGGATTAACCAAAAGTCATTTGATGAAGAATAAACATGGACGTATTGTCTCTAAAAGAAAGCATGCTTCTGGAAAGAAAACTATTAAGCATCTTCGTAAACTAGGTTATGTTGCTAAGAAGGGTCATTTCAAGTTATTTCACAAAGGACACAAGAGTAGAAAGATGAGAGGTGGTGCTGCTTTAGGAGGTCCTTTATCTCCCTCTGAAATTAGTGGAATCACTGGAACATCTGGTGCTGCTCTTCAAGTTTTTGCTGGTGAACATTAAATAAATTATAATGTAATAAAATAATTGTCATTATAATTAACAATCTATACATTCTGTTTTGATAAATTTTTCATACACAATATAATCAGAAAATTTATTGTACAAATATTTCTCAAAATATCTTTTACTTACAATTAATTTAATTGAATTAATACTGCAATATTTATTGTAAAAATTATATAAATCATCAAAACTGATAAGAGATAGCGTGTGATTTTCTTTGATTTGTTCTTTAATGTATGAAATTGATTTATGAATATCATTCGATTTATCCCAAATAGTAGATGTAATATTTAAAACATATTTATCATCAATAATTTCAGTAGAGAAGAAGTGTTTTAATACACGAATAATATTTTCTTCAGACAAAACATTTCTATTTTTAGACCATTGTTTAAATAAAGAGCTAATTTCGTCAATCTCTAGTTCATTTTCAAAATCAGATAACGATGAAATTGTTATTGTTGAATCCCAGAATTGAATAAAATCTTTATATATAGGTAAATACTTACTTGTAACGCCAATAAATGTGTCTGATTCTTCGTCATATTGAATATTTGTTTTAAGCATATTTTTAAGAGAATTAGAAAAAATAACAATTGGCAAATTATTACTGGAGAGAAATTGCTTCCAAATGAAATGTATATTTTTCCATTCAATCTTAAATCCTTCAGTAGTTTTTTCAATGTATTCTCCTACGAATTTTTTAACCAACCCATTTTCAGTTGTATTCTTTAGAGTATATGCATAATTAATGAGTTCATCATCCGCTTTTGTATTGAGGAAATTATCAGAATTAGTATATCTAGTAGAATAATGTGCTGCAACACATAATAAATTTAAACCGATTTTCTTAAGAGATTCTCTCCAATACTCATTAGAATAATTTTCATTGATTTTAATTAATCTACAATTATTAAATGTATGAGTCTCGTGATATTTAGTTACAAATTTATATGAAATATTATTATTACCGATTGATGATGCTGCTACATGTTCAAGTTCATCCAGCAATTGTCTCATCTTTTGGCTTACAATAAATATTAAATCTATATTTTTCTTTAAGATATTGTCACCAATTACGGTAAGAAAATATTTTGCTGAATTTTTGGAAGAAAAAATTGAAGGATAAATATAGCTTAACACATTTTGGATGGTATCAGTTTCAGGAATTGAACTGAATAAATTTCGTTCCTTAATTTGCTTAATAATTGCAGCCTTAGTTTTATGTTTCCACTGCAAAAGTGTTCTTTCTTTAGATATGGTCGAGAGAAGTTTATGTAAAATTTCATCTTCTTTCACAATAAAATAATCCTTACTATTATATTCATAATAGAAGTTATTGCTCGATAAGTAAAAATAATTATTCTTACTCAGAAATACCTGCATAAAAATCTGTTGTTCTTCAGAGAGATAGCTATTCAAATTTCTTCTTTTCTCATGATTTTTGGCTTCATTCTCAAGTGTGTTTGGTAAATAAACGTGTACATGATTATATATTCTTTGTAGAATATAGTCATTATCCTTATATCGTTCGTATAATTTTTCAACAGTCGATAAACAATCAGTGCGTTTTGGTTCTGTCATTAATATAAGTAATAAAATGTTTTTAAATATATTTACTTAAAAACATATAAAATTATAAATATAATTAATTGTTAGATTCTATTATGTAAATGATTTCATAATACAATTATAATATTAATGTAATATATGAAAATTACTTTACGTTATTTACCAAAAAAACTAACTAGAAAAGATAGAAAAAAACAAGGAAAAGAGCTTATGAAGTCACGTCGTCTTTATAGAAAAGGAATTTATCATTCAAGACCAAAAGTTGCATCATTTAAGTCAAAAAAATCTAGCCACATATTGAAGGCAGAAAAAATGTATCATGTTGATAAAATTGGTGCTACAGATGAGCTAGCAAAAGTCACTGGATGCTCCAAATCAGCTTTAGCAAAAATTATCAATAAAGGAGCTGGCGCGTATTATTCATCAGGTTCAAGACCAAACCAAACAGCTCAATCGTGGGGTATTGCCAGGTTAGCAAGCTCAATAACTGCTGGTAAAGCTGCTGCTGTTGATTATCATATATTAGAAGAAGGTTGTAAACCAAAATCTAAAGCACTAACATTAGCAAAACGCGCCAAGAAAAAACATAGTCATGGAACGAGACGAGTGCCAAAAGTGAAGATTTGAAAATATTTTAAATTATATTTTAACATATATAAATGATACCTATAAAAAAAGACGATTTATTAGAAGGAATAGACCAAATTGGTCCAAGAATATTTTTAATGAATAAGTTTGTTAATATTACTATAACTGAGTTTGATAATCAATATGTTTTAGAAACATTTTATAATAATAATCGTAAAATAAAAGGTTTAGCTAGATGTGCATTATATTTTTTATTGAAAGAATTGTTAGAAGGTAAAGTTTTAGATAATAATACTATTTTACAAGTTGATACATTAATGCCATCTGATAAAAATATAAATAAATTAGTAAAAACTTATGAAAATATTGGATTTTCAAAGCAAGAAAAAAACCAAACTATAACTATGTATTCGACAATAGGCAATTTATTAAATATATTGTCTGGACAATGTCTTCAATTTAATGGTGGAAAAAAACGAAATTTAAGAAATACTAAAAAGGCAAAATCTTTAGTAATATTGAACCATCATTGTAAAACAAGAAAAGTACATAAAATAAAAAATATAATTTAATTGCGCTAAAATATTTAGATACATAAGTATTTAAAGATTTTAAATTAAAATCTACTATAATGTCTTCATTTTCAAATAAGAACCAAGTTTTAACGTCAACTGAAGGAAATGTTCTTACCATTAAAACCGTACAAATTGCACCATTTAGAACACTTATGACTGCTCTTAAAGATATTTTACTTGAAACTAATATTACTTTTGAACCTGATGGTATGAGAATTATTAACATGGATAAGTCTCATACTATTTTAGTTCATTTATTTTTGTCAGCTCAAAATTTCGAATTTTATGAATGTAAAAAAGACAAGATTATTATTGGTGTTAATATGTTTCATCTTTTCAAATTAATTAACACCATTGAAAATGACGAAACATTGACTATTTACATTGAAAATTCAGATTATGTTGATGGAATTGTGTCTTATTTATCTCTCAAATATGAAAATGGAGAGATTAAACAGTGTAAGACCCAAAAATTGCGTTTAATTGAGCCTGACCCAGAAGAACTACAATATCCAGATGTTACTTTTTCTTCCATTATTAATTTACCTTCTGCTGATTTCCAAAAAATCATCCGTGATTTATCTTGTATTTCAGAAAAACTTGAGATTAAATCAGTTGGTAATGAATTGATATTTAAATGTTCTGGCCAATTTGCTTCAGCTGAAATTCATCGCGCAGAATCTGATGGAGAAAATAAATCAATGTCTTTTACATTAAAGCAAGATTCGTCTAAAATTATTCAAGGTGAATTCTCTCTTAAAAATTTGGGGTACTTTATTAAATGTACAAATTTATGTCAACAAATCGAAATATACTTAGAAAATGATTTACCACTTGTTGTCAAGTATAATGTTGCTACTTTAGGGAGCATAAAACTCTGTTTAGCAGCATTGCCCTCATCATAAATGGTCATTATATAATTCAATACATGCCAGTAAAATATACTTAAAATAAATATAAATATTATTTGTTTATTTTAAGTAATGGATATACTTACATTATATTATTATACAAGTGTACCTCTATTAACTTGTAATATGTTATTCTATTCAATTACTTCTCTTTCAACATCTATATCATCTTCTCAAAACGTAGTTAAATTTATATCGGAACACAAAGATAACGATTCGATAATATTTAAAAATGAAATAAATGAGACTGATTTAGAAAACAAATTGAAAATACTTGAATCTTTTTTGTTTGATATAATTAGAAAATTTAGCAAAAACAAAATCGACCTTCAACAAATTAAAATGAATTTTTTACAACCTCAAATAACAGATAATATTTTAATAGAAAATAATGAATTTACATTAATTGAAGTTAAACCACCTTCTAATATATTAGAAGAAATAGATGAGCCTATTAAATTAGCTATAATCAGCACCTCAGAAACAATGCAACATATAAATTTACTTCTTATTAAAATACACGAAAAAATTAATAATCATAATAAGTCTTATGTGAAAAATTTAATTTCTTTATCACTTCAAAATGAAATAAAACATTTAAAAAGACAAATGAAAATACTCGATAATCGCACACAACTTTTGTTTGAGCTTATAAAAATTTATTTGCCATTAAGATAAATAAAATAATTTATTTACATTATTATATATATGTCAAGAAATTATACAAGCTATCCACAATATTTAGGTGCTTTAAAATGTTGCGATTTAAGGAGTCAAGGACCACAAGGACCTCCTGGACCAACCGGACCATCAGCTGTTGGTCAGCAAGGCTATACTGGCCCAACTGGAGCATCTGTTACAGGACCTACTGGAAGAAGCTGTAAAGGTGATACAGGCCCTCCTGGACCAGCTGGACCTGCTGGCGGACCTACCGGCGATACTGGCCCAACCGGACCAGGATTAGAAATTAGCCTATTACCAACTCCTGGAACAGGAGGTGTATGGTATGACGCAGCAGCAAGTACTTTACATTATTCACTATTAAAATCATTTATTATAGATCATCCTATTCAAGAAGACAGATATTTAGTTCATGCTTGTTTAGAAGGACCAGAAGCAGGAGTTTATTATAGAGGAACTGGAGAGATTTTAGATAACAAATCTGCAGACATTGAACTGCCATATTATGTAGAGGAATTGGCAACAGATTTTACTGTTCAAATTACACCTATCTATAATGGTAAAATAAATATATTAAATGTAAGCGAAGTATCGAATAATAAATTTACTGTTTATGGAGAAAATTGCAAATTTTATTGGCAAGCAACCGGAAAACGTTCTGACATTATTATAGAACCTCTTAAATCAGATGTCGAAGTTAAGGGTCAAGGGCCGTATCTATACATTTAATAATTTATAAAACTTTTAAATGAAATTGCTATACTTATCATTTATAAATTAGATTTACATAATAACTCAATTGTTCTTTTTATATATTTATGTTGATATTCACTAGAAAAATATTTCTTCGCAAATTTATAAGCGTTTTCTGCTATATTTTTTGCTTTATCATCATTATTTTTAACCCATTCTATTTGTTCAATTAAATTACTTAGATCATAATTAACTGGAATATAATGTTCATATGGAATAATTAAATGAGAAAACCAACAAGTGCTATTAGAAATAAGAAATGGTACACACCCTGTAGCAAAACCGTACATATGACTTGAAGCTATACAATTTCCATCAATAATAAAAAATATTTTATATTTTGTAAATTCCTTATAATGAATTCTATCAGCAAAATATTCAGTTGGTATATTTTTATTTTCACTCCACCAAGTTGATAATCTGACATTTGTATTTGGATTATAATCAAATATAGTTTTTACAAATTTTACACGCGTAGATTGTAAACCACCTACACCAGAACAACTACCTCGCCAACATAAATTATCAGAACGTTCTTCCCATTTAGGTATTATAGATTTATTAAAAAAATCACATACTCCACATTTAAAAAATAAATCATCAAGCGGTAAGTATAAATAATTACAATCAATTTCTTTATCTATTTGACATAATGTTCCTATAATAAGTTTTTTGTTACATTCTTTGGCATAATTAATAAAAGGTTTAATTGTGCTTTCCCAATTAACATCATGCCATTTAAAAGATGATTTATCATTATTAATATTTCCATCTGATTTAGGTATTATTATTATAGTATTTTTTGGCATACATGATTGAACATATTGTATTATTTCTCCATTTGACATAGCTTTTGAAAATAAACCATCCCATAAACATCCGTCAAAATTACTTACAATATTTCCATCTTCAATAACAATTATATTTTTTTCCATTTAATGATTAAAAATTTATATTTAAGTTATTTATTAAATATAAATTAACTATATTTAACTATTGAGTCGATATATTTTTTATCATATATTCCAAATTTTGTTCTTCTATCCCAAGTGCTATAATTTATTATTACTCGTTCATCTTCTACGACGACACTTAAACAATATTCAATAGGTTCTCCTTCAAGTTTAAATGGTGCGGAATATCTCAATAAATTCATATTTGAATCAAATATGGATATTATATGATAATAATGTCTCGGATTTTCATATGAAACAATATGATTAATAAACCATATTTCAGTTTCAAAAATATCAATTACAATATTTCCATTATTATTCTCTCCAATTTTTTTATTGTAAATAAAACCACATGTTGAACCTCTAACTCGAGAGAATATTTTTGGCATATTTCGTGTCTCTATAATATTTAAAATATTATTTTCTAATTTACATATTTTCAAAGGATACCAATCATAAATAATATGTAAGTCATTTTTATATTCAACAAATACCCAATTTTTTTCAATTTGCGTATTATTAAAATATTGTTTTAATTCATTTCCATTTAGTTTTTTAGAGAGAACATCATATGAACCCGAAACTATTCCTAATTTATTATTTGTATGATAACCCGTTCCAATAAATAAAAGTTTATCATTATTATAATAAATTTTAACATCTTCTATTCCAATATATAATCTATTATCATACGAAACATCCATCCAATCTTCTTTAATAATATTGAAGTTTTTATCAAATTCAACAAATTTATTGACTGATATTATGTGCTTATCACAGCCAGTATAAGTTCCATTTGGTTGAATAGAATAATTAACATATCTTATGTTGCATAAATAACCATCATCACCTGGATTTTTAATGAGACAGCTTGAAGAAGATATAAATTTGATATTCTCTCCGCCAACTGTTAAATAAATTGAATTGTCTGCGTTATATACAGTTTTTTTCTGTAAAATGTCTTTATAAAATTTCATATTTGATAATATGTTATCAATTTCAGTATTATTATTTGAATTATTCATTATTGTAATTATTTCATTATTTATATTTTTAACACCACAGTATGCCGCAAATATGGTATATTCATAATAAATTTGATATGTGTAAATGTCATTATGTAAAAATAAATACGAATCTTTATTATCTTTTTTGTCAAGTATACTTTTTGCCAATTCATAAAAAAAAATACACAATTTATGATTTGAATTTATTCTATAATATTTAATTATTTCATATAGAGCTTCTAAACGATTAGGATAAAAATCATAACCTTCTAACCAATAACATAAAGCATCCGAAAATTTATTAAGATTTTTATAACATAGTCCAATTCTATAATAACTATACCATATTTCTTCTTTCCATCCTCCAAAATCAATACGTTTTTTATAAAATTGAATAGCATCTTCATATTTTCCAGAATCATAATAACTATTTGCTAAATAAAAATGATATCGAGGAGCATTATTTGGTTCATTTGTAATACCTTCAATGAGCAATTTAACATCTCTTTCAAATTTATCACTTTTAGAACCGCCGTCTCCTATGTCAAGAATAAATATATCTTTTTTATTGAGATTTATTATCGTATTATTTTTAGGAGTGTCAATATATTCATGAGTAACTCCATTATATTTATATAATCCATTATTTTTGATAATTCGAAGATTTTGATAATAAAATGAATCGGTTCCTTGAAGTATATTAAAACTTTGCGCAGAATATAAAATTTGTTTATCAAAATTTGTAATTTGAAGAATCATGTCAGCATCAAGTAATAAAACATAATCGGATAATTCAATACAAGATTGAAGAGCAAAATTTCTATTATAGCAAAAATTTTTAAATGGTTCTTGTATAATTTTACCAGGTTTTCCTTTTTCTTTAAAATATTCTTCTATAATTTGAATTGTATTATCAGTCGAACCTGTATCACAAATACAATATGAATCAATAATAGATATTACTGAATCAAATAATCGTTTAATAATACGACTTTCATTTTTGACAATCATATTTAAACACAGAGTAGGTGATTTTTCTATAAGATCCATTTAATTTTAAAATTAATAAGTATTTAAATTAAAATATATTATATAATTATAAAATGGCTTCCACAAGATTTAAATATGATGATTGTAGAACAAAAAAAGCTTTGCAACAAGCAACCGATCCTGGTAGATGGATATTAAATGTTCCAGGAAATGGTGATAAACCATGTTATATGGAAGATCCTCAAATTATTCCGCAAAAATGGGGAGCAAATTTAAGAACCAATACAATTAATTTAGAAAGTGATTTACGTGGTGTCAATAGACATTTGAGCAGAGATTGTTTAGGAAAAGATGAATATCAACAATATAACGTGCCAAATCAAGCTATTCAATATCCAAGTTGTTCTGCATTAACAACAGAACAATCAAGAGCAACAAATCCAGCATGGTGGTATAGAGATTTAGCTCAAAATGACTGGTCATATCCTCCTTTAAATCCACAGGCGAATGTATGTATTCCTTTCCAAAATAATTTAAGTACAAGAATTTTAGAAAAAGATTATTTTACACCTAAGAGAGATTGTGTTTTAGATGAGACGAAGCAAATGTTACCTACCAGTTTTAATTTAATTAGAGGTGGTTATGCGGGTGGTCCAACAACTTGTCAACAAACTAACTCATGTAAAAATATTTAAGAAATTACAATAAACATAAAGGCCGAATTAGATTATTATATATGAATTAAAATATAATACTCTATATATATAAATATGGAAATAGCGGTCCCATTAATAGCATTAGGTGGTATGTATGTAATATCAAACCAAAAAAACGAAGATTGCACTAAAAAAGAAATCAGAAAATTAAATCAAGAAAACTTTGTAAATATGGGAACTAGAACCAATCTAGCCACAAGACAAAGTGAAATTCATGGCAACTATTTACCGAATACAAATATTCCTCCTCAAAATTTTCCCGTAACAAATATAAACCAATTAGTCGATAATGTCCAAAATTATCCGAATCCAAATACCGCGACTGATAAATATTTTAATCAAAATTTATATCAAGAAAAGGAGAGAAAGGGTATTTCAGTTGGTCAAAATCCACAAGATATATTCTCTCTAACTGGTAATTATCTAAGTTCTGACCAATTTAAACATAATAATATGATACCATTTAATGGAGGTAAAATTAAAGGTCGCACATATGATGTCAATATTACTGAATCTGTTTTAGACAATATGATTGGTTCTGGTTCTCAAACTATAAAGAAAATTGAACAAGCTCCTTTATTCAAACCAGAGGAAAATATGCAGTGGGCATATGGTATGCCAAATCAAAGTGATTTTTATCAATCCCGAGTTAATCCAGGAATGCGTAATAATAATGTCAAACCATTTGACAGCATAATGGTAGGTCCAGGTTTAGACAAAGGTTATGGAATTAATGGTTCAAATGGTTATAACTCAGGTATGGAAGCAAGAGATAAATGGTTACCAAAAACTGTAGACGAATTACGTGTAGATACTAATCCAAAATTAGAATATGAATTGCTAGGGCACGAAGGACCAGCAGATTCATTTATTAAAAATGCTGCAACAACTCAGATGTTAGGTCGTGTCGAAAAACAAAGACCGGATACATTTTTCATTAACACACAAGATCGTTGGCTAACAACTACTGGCGCATCTAAAGGCGAAACTTTGCGACCAATTCAAGAGATGGGTATCGTCAGAAGAAATGATATTCCTATCGATTATATGGGTCCAGCTGGTTCAATTGAAGTAAAAGCAGCTACAGCACCACAAAATTTCGAACCTTCTAAACGTCACGAAGTGTTGGCTGGTGGTGTAAATCATTCAACCGCAGTTGGAAGAGGTGACCATACAGATAAAGAAGTTTTCTTACGCAGTCACACTAACTATGAAAATAATCGTTCAACCGTTAGACAACCTGATACCATGAGAAGTGGATTTAGCGGTGCAATTGGTGCGGTTATTGCTCCTCTAATGGATTTCCTTAAACCAACCAGAAAAGACGAGACCATTAACAATGTCAGAATTTATGGAGAAGGTGCCACGTCAATTTCTAAAGGTCCGGTTTATAATCCATATGATTCTACGCCAACAACTATTAAAGAAACAACCCTTTATGCTCCAACATTTAATATTAATAACCAAAAAGAAGGTGTTTATGTTAACAATTATACATCTCCAGATTTGACACAAAGAGATACTACAAGCTGTGAATATTATACTGCTGCTGGTGGATATGCTACTGGTTATGGTGACATGAATTATGATGCTGCTTATAGACAACATAATAACGACATAAAATCACAAACAATTATGAATAGACCAAACCAAGGTGGTACACAAATTTTCAATCAACAAATGAATTTAACAACAATTAAAACCGATTCTGATAGATTAGATGGTAGAGTTAATCCAGCATTCTCTCGTTTAAGTGCTTTACCGCCATCGGTTCAAACTTACGGCGCAATTCATGCTCCTCAATATTATAATGAATGTGCTGGATGTGATAGAATTAATCCTGATATATTAAGTGCTTTCAAAAATAATCCATATACACACTCGTTAACTGGTGCTGTATAAATTAACACATTTTATACCATTTTCTATAAATTCATTTATAAAAAATGCTTAAAGTTATCATTATAAAAATTATATAATGTTAAAACCAAATTCTTATCCTAAATGTGCTCGTTCTTTTTTGGAATTTTATCAAAATAATAAAAGTCTAACAAATAAATATGTTAACAAATTACTTAGAGTACGACCATTTGATGTTACATTGAGAGATGGTTTGCAAGCTTTGACAACTGATGAGCAAGCAGAATATACAACAAATTTTAAAAAACAATTATACAAAGAAATAATCGAAAAATATAATCCTAGAAATTTAGAGATTGGTTCTTGTGTAAATAAAAAAATATTTCCTATTTTTACAGACACTGAAGATTTATTTAGTTCTATTAAAGATAATAAAAATAAATATATTTTAGTGCCAAATCAAGAATATTTATCAAACGCACTTAATTTTGGAGCTACAAATTTTTCTTTTATAACTTCAGTTTCAAATAGTTTTCAACTTAAAAATACAAAAATGACTCTACGAGAAAACTTGAATAATTTAAATAACATGATTCATTTTTTAGATAACTATTCAAAGTATAAAATTGATATTGAAAATGGAGATGTTACAGTAGAATTTTTCAATTTTAATATTAAGTTATATGTATCTTGTATTAACGAATGTCCAATTGAAGGAAAAATTTCAAATGATGATATAGTTAGTAAATTATATTATTTAAGTGGCAAGAAATTTGACAAAATATGTCTATCTGATACGTGTGGAACATTAACAAATGATGATTTTAGTGAAATTATTGGTATGCTTTATGAAATAGGTGCAGATATAAATAAGTTCACATTACATCTCCATATTAAACCAGAGAGGGAAGATGAAGTTCAAGAAATAGTGCATACAGCTCTGGACTATGGAATAGAAGAATTTGATGTTTCATATTTAAAATCTGGTGGTTGTTCAGTTACAATGGATAAAAATAAAATGGCACCAAATATGAGTTACGAACAATATTATAAATTTCTGTCAAATTACTTAATTAAATAAATTAATACGTTCTATTTAAATATAAAAACACACTCTAAAATATAGTAAATAACATGTCATTAAATATTCATCAAAATATAAAAGAAAAATTAAATTACTTTTATGAAATTCATAAAATACCAAACATAATTTTCCATGGACCCACTGGCAGTGGTAAGCGTTCGATTGTCAGCGAATTTATTCATAAAATTTACGACAACGATAGAGAGAAAATCAAATCATTTGTTATGTATGTAAATTGTTCGCATGGTAAAGGAATTAAGTTTATAAGAGAAGAGTTGAAATTTTTTGCTAAGACTCATATTAATTGTAATGGAGGAAATAATTTCAAAAGCATAGTGCTATTAAATGCAGATAAATTAACAACGGATGCACAGTCGGCACTACGAAGATGTATTGAGTTATTTAGTCATAATACCCGTTTTTTCATTGTTGCGGAAGATAAATATAGTTTAATGAAGCCAATAATATCTAGATTTTGTGAAATATATGTCGCAGAACCAGTTATAAATGGGCAAGCTGTAAATTTGTACAAGTATAATTTAAATGATGTATTTAAAATGAAGGATATGAAGACCCAAAAGATGTATGCTTTGTCAAAAGAATTAGCAAAAATTAATAAAAAAATAACACTAGATGATTTGATGTTATTTTGCACAAAAATATACGAAAAAGGTTATAGTGCTTTAGACATTTTAACATTATTAGAAAATCCAAAATCTCTCGAAAATGCAATTTCAATTGATAAACGATATGAATTATTAATTTGTTTTAACAGAGTAAGGAGGGAATTTAGGAATGAAAAACTGTTAATTTTATTTATATTAAATTTTATTTTTTTAAGTTCAGAATTAAGTTTAGAAAATATAAGTTTTATGTAAATGGATGACTTTAATGTTAGTGCACTTCACGAATCTAAAAACGAATGGGGAGCTAGATTAGTTACCCTAATGACTCCTCTTATTATCGACGGTTATAAATCAATCCTTGAAGAATCTATAAAATTATGCAAGGATAATAATGAAATGGATAAATATTTAATGACATTTCAAAATTTAATCTCTCGAATCCCTAAGTGGAATCAACAAATAGTCGAGAACGAGAGAAAAAGAATATGTGAGAAATCAGGTTGCAATTATTTAGAAGATTTAGTAACATGCGTTCATATTATTCAATTGAAAGTTTTAACTGCTATGAGAGTCGGTCAAAAACAAAAAAAAATCGATATTAATATACCAAAATTAGACGATTTTATTCATAAAGTTTACATTAATGTGGCTAGAAAAGTATATAAAAATGTATATTTATTTCAAGTTGGAATCGAGCCACTTCAAATTCAAAAAAATTATAGAGAACTTGAAATAATTGTTCAAGAGTGTATTTTAAACACATTAAGAGAAAGTATTCCAGTCGAAGCTATTTTAAAGGCTTATATGGATGAATCTGTTGAAGAAGATGTCATTGAAGAAGTTAAAGAAGAAGTTACTCATGAGCCAATTATAGAACCAGTATCAAATATACCAGTAAAAAGTGGCGGTGTAAGTTTTAATAATATAGATTATATTAAATCTGACAATGGTGTATCTCAAATTGACGCACCAAAAAGTATCGATAGATTAGAAGAAATAAGTATAATGAGAAATGAGCAAAGAAAACGTGATGCAGAGGATGAGGATGATAATATTAAGCTAAGTATTTCTGATCAAGATTTTAATTTGGATACTTTAGATATTCATAATATAGAAGAGCCAAAATTGGACTTATTGCCAGATTTATTAATAGATGAAATAGAAGTTTTAGAATAATTTGCGTAAAACAAATAATAAGATTGTTCTTAAATAAATTAATACATGCCGAGTATATTTGTGATAGCTGCAGTAATATCAATAACATTTTTGATTGCTAAATTTTTAGAAATGAGATATATTGAAAAAGAGAGCAAACCATTAAAGCTTTTGATAAGGGATACTCTTTTAGTATATTTTAGTGTAATAGTCGCAAATTTTATAATGGAACAAATAAATCCAATAATGACTGCTAGTGGAGGTAAAAAAGTTACACCTGTTTTCACAGACAATCCATCTTTTTAAATTTATTTTATTTATATGAAAAATATATAAATAAAATAAGCAATAAATTATAATGGAAAACGCATCATTAAATATTCCAATAGAATTTTGGTTTAATACTAATCAATGGTTATCTTTACCATTAATTGCGTTACCATATCACAAAGTAAAAGTAGACTTAGAATTAGCTATTAACATACCATATTGGAAATTGAGAGATTATAAAAATTTTGTATTAGATGATTCTAATAATGAAAAATTGTGTGATTTTATTTATAATATAATAATGTAACAATATAAAATGAAATTTTTTTTATTTTTTCTCTCTATTTGTAAATTAATAAATGCATATAATTCATCTTCATCTTGTTATTGTACAACTGTTCCTTGTCCAATTGAAGGTAAAAATTTGCTAACCATTGGAGGTGGCACATCAGGAACATATTATTATACATTACATAATAGTATACCTGTAATATCATCAGCAAATGTCAGAGTTTCATTAAATAATATGAATAAAGGTACTGACACCACAACATGTACACAAAATTACGCACGTTCGTTAGATGACGATGGTATTCAAGATTGCGATGCAGGACATATTTTAGCAAACCATTTAGGCGGTCCAGGAAATCAACCAATCAATATTTTTCCACAAGATTTAAGTGTAAATCGCGGTTCTTATGCTCAATATGAAGACAGTATTTATACTTGTATTACCACAAAGGGTGTAAATTATGCAGACTTATCGTGGACTTTCACTTATTCATCAAATACTAAAACAAAACCAACAACTGTTAAATATAACGTTCGTTACACGGGTGGAACATGCACATCAACAAGTAAAACATTTACAAACTAACGACCAGTCCAAATCTTGACAACATTATGCGGGATAGTGCCTTTTTTTAAGTCAGTCATATATTGGTCAAATGAGTAACCCCAACGCGGATACGTCATGATGTCACCTAATAGAGACTTTTTTGAAAATAAATTAGGCGATTCGGTAAAAAAAATGGTACCAAATATTCTCTCCAAACAACATCTATCAGCTCTACATTTTACAGCATGTATTAAATTTGTTATATTGTATTTCTCTTGTATACCTTCTAAAAACTTTAAATTTATATATGATTGAACACCAAAACAACCAAACCATTTATCAGTTGTCATTCCTAATATATTAATATCTTTTGAAACTTTGTTATTAATAATAATATTATTTTTTAAATATGAAGAAATACGCCTTGTATTTTCAACATTTTCTTTGTCTGAATAAAAAAACCATAGAGGCATTACATTTATACCATTAAATTTTTCAAAACTAATTCTTTTATGCAAAAATACGCTATCGTGTATTATTATTGCATTCTCAAAAAATTTATATTTCAAAAAATAATAGTAAGGAAGTAGCTCACCACGACCTGGAAATTCTGATTGAATTACCTCTAAATTTTTATAAGGGAATTCTGGTTTTACGAAATTATAATTGCTATTATCATCAATAATCACAATTTTTCTTAAAGGATATAATGTTATTAACAATTTTACATTATGGTTCCAATATTTATTCGTTTTTTCAGAATTAACATGTCTTGTTATTATAAATCCAAATCTATCCATAATATATGTAAATAAAATGCATTATGGATTTTACAAAAAAATAATTCTAAATATGTGATGGGATTAAATCTATATTGATAACTTCATCCATATTCTTAATCTCTCCAGTAAACAGAAAACTTTCAAATTCTGTACGTTCTAATTGTGCTTGAGGTGTATGATAATGTACACATCTTGCAATCATTTTGTATAATTTAAATTCAGGATATCTCTCTACTCCATTTGTTTTATAAAGCATATTAATACCTTTATCATCTAAACACCACTCAAAAATTAAACGTTTAATTGGATCTTTTATTTTACTTAAATCTTTCATCTCTTCAAAGTCATCAATTACATAATCAAAAATAGAACATGCTAATCTACATAAATCAAAACTATAATTTGGCTCTAATCTTGGTTTCTTATCATTGAAATAAGGTTCAGTATTATACTGCGTAGCTGCATCGCCACCTGTTTGAAAACTATCACTGCAAAAAACTTTCCCATCAAATTTAAAAATACTTCGACCAAAATCAATTATTTTAAAAATTCGACCAAATGTTGGCACCTTATAATATTTTTTCTTATAACAATAATACAAATATTTCTTGTCAGTTTCATTATACATTACATTATTGGTATGTAAATCATTATGTGTAAAATTAAATGCTTTTTGGTATGTAATTAATATCATAATTATTTGCATAAAAGCAGATAACCATTCATTTTCAGTTAACTCACTATTTAAAATTAAATCATCAAATGTATTTTCACAATATTCCATTCCGATAACTTGAACAGGAAATTTTGGTATGGTGACGTTTATGCTCTCTTCTTCATCATCCCAAACATCGTCATCATCTTCTCCTTCTTCATGTTCATCTTCAGCATTTTCTAATTTTTCACTACTACCATCACTATTTTTATCTTCAATTTTTTCTGAGCTTGAATCAAATACGTCGTCGCAATTTTCACATTCTTCTAAATCTTCATCATTGGTATAAGATGTTCTTGATGAGCATGTAGAATTTGTGTTAAACGTTACTTGATGTTCACTTCGCATATTTGTGTTTGTTATATCAACCAAGTCAAGTGACATATCTTTTAAGTCATTTAAAGTTAAAGTAGTTTCGCTTAAATCGATTGTATTTTCATCTTCAAACATATTTTCAAAAATTTCATTGTTAACAGAAGCAAATGATTTTAAGCTAATATCTTTTCCAATTGTTAATGGTTTTAATTTTGTTTGTTCTTGTTGGAATAAATGGTCATAATCATCTATTTTAAATAGAAGGTTCTTATTTTTATTGAAAAAATCAGAGTTATTAAGGTAATCTATGTCATCAAAAACGTTTATTTTGAAATCATTTTTAACTGCTAAAAATGAACCATAATAATCTACACCATGAATAAATTTAAATGTATGTCTTAATTGACTCGATAAAAATAAAAATAATCCTTCAACATAAGCTGCATTATTTACGTCAATAAATTTATCATTACAATCTCTAGATATTGAATTTAATTTTGGCAAATGAAACAGTTTAGGATTTGTTATGTCATATTTACCAATCATATACTTATATGGATCTAATAAAGGAGCAATTTTAAAAAATACTTCCCTATCTTTTACCTTGTTATTTTCAACATTTTTAATTCTGCACATAAAAAGGTTATCATTGTATTCAATTTGTTCTATAACATTTGATATAAACCATTTATTGTTAAGATTAATACTATTGTAATTTGTGTCATTCAAATTAAAGAAGCGTGTATAAATAGGAATATAGTTTTGTGTTTTGGAGAGAAAAAGTGATGTAGATTCTTCAAAACGTTTAAAAAGCTCAGTATTTTTCCTTTTCTGATAATTGATTGTTATCATCTTTAGTGAATTACAATATAAATATAATGTGTTTTTAACTAATTATTTGGATAATTAGTTAATCTCTCTAAAACATTACTATAGAACTGAAATTTTATTCGTTTACTTTAGAAAATATTTGAAATAATTGAAATATAATGGACTACATATATTATACATTTTAGCTGGATGGTGTGTGGTAATTTATTTTTTAAATAATATAGAAAATTATACTTATGAAAAAGCTATAATAGAAGTTTTACGCCTTTGGACATTTAAAACGCCGAATTTAAGTATCTTCAAATTCATAAACTGCTTTCATCATTTCAACTAATTCTCCAAGTGTATTTTTTATTTGTTTAATATCATTTTTCATATTTTTTACATCATTTTGTAATTCTACATAATCATTTTTATTAATACTAATAAATACATTATCTATCTCTTTAGTTTTTATTTTTTTAGCATTATTATTTTGTCTTTTTTTTATTGTTTCTTCAATAGAATTATTATCTAATTTAGTTTGTCTAATTATTTCTTCAACAGAGACATTTTTTAAATACATTTTATATGCGATTTCTCGGCGTCGTGAATTAATACCTCCAATTGTTCTGTTATGTTTTTGTGCTATTATTTCAATATCTATATTATTATTGAGTTCTTCTAATAATAATATTTCTTCCTCGTCACTCCATTTTTGTCCCATATTAGAAGGGTATTCTTTATCCTCATTTGAAACGCTTACCATATTCCAAAATCCTTTATTGCGAGTTGTATTCATTTCCATTAGTTTAATTTAAATTACAAATTATATTTATGTTTTTTTCAATTTTTTAAAATAATCGGCGTTTTAAATGTCCAAAGGTGTAAAATGTGGCGGTGACACTGATACAAACGCAAAGATAGTTGGTAATTTATTAGGTGCGTATTACGGCAATTGTATACCAGAATATATGTCTAAACCGGTTTTAGAATTTGACTGCACCAAATCTAGTAACAAATTTTATACAAGACCTGAAAAATATGGCATCAAAAATGCTATCAAATTAGTTGAGGAATTAACCCAAAAATATAATTAATAATCTCCATCATCATTACAGCACGTATTCACGTAAAAAAGACATTTGTTTATTTTAATTTTTACTTCATAAACAATATCATTTATAGTAATTTTCATTTCCTGATTAGGAACTAATACTTCATATGCCTTTGCTTTAAGTTTATTTTGATTTAGCCAATCTGCGGTCGTCCAGTCATTATCAGATTCAATTTTTATATTAACATTAAATATTTTACCATATTTATCAATAGTTTTTATTCCTTTGGATTGATAATAAGGTGTATAATAAAAATTATTTAAATAGTTTAAGACAGTTTCTGATTGATTATCGTCACATAAATAGTTGTCAAATAATATATCATCTTTAGCAACAATCTCTTCCGGAAATAACGCAACTTGAAAAAATATGGAATGGTCTGTCATTATCTATTAAATATTTAAAATAACTCTAAATTATTTTATTAAACGTTTAGCGTTTAAATCTAATATAATTTTCTTTTTTAAATATTATAGAATGACTTTAGAACTTAGAAAATTCGACATGAAAAGCATTCAATTTAAACCAAATGAAAATAAGGGTCCAGTTGTTGTTTTAATTGGTAAGCGTGATACAGGTAAATCATTTTTAGTCAGAGATTTATTATGGTATCAACAAGATATTCCGATTGGAACAGTTATATCTGGAACAGAAGAAGGTAACGGATTTTATGGAAAAATGGTGCCAAGATTATTTATTCACAATGAGTACAATTCTGCCATCATTGAAAACATCTTAAAGCGTCAGAAAACCGTATTAAAACAAGTTAAAAAGGAGATAGAAACCTATAAACGCTCATCAATTGATCCAAGAGCATTTGTTATTCTTGACGATTGTTTATATGACAATACATGGTCTCGTGATAAGCTTATGCGTTTATTATTTATGAACGGTAGACACTGGAAGGTAATGTTGGTCATTACAATGCAATATCCATTAGGTATTCCTCCAACACTCAGAACAAATATCGATTACGTTTTTATTCTTCGAGAGAATTATATCGCAAATAGAAAACGTATTTACGAAAATTATGCCGGTATGTTTCCAACATTTGAAGCATTTTGTCAGGTGATGGATCAGTGCACAGAAAATTATGAATGTCTTGTCATTAATAACAACTCTAAATCAAATAAACTAAATGATCAAGTATTTTATTATAAAGCTGACAACCATAATGACTTCAGATTAGGTTCAAAAGAATTCTGGGAATTATCTAAGGGATTGCCTGATGAAGAACAAGAAGAACAATATGACCCATCTAAAACAAAGAAACGCGGCGGTGGTCCTAGAATTAGCGTTAAAAAGACTTCTAATTGGTAATTAAATATATAACATCATATTATAATGCGCTTCATAACATCTTTTATGAAAAATAAATTGTTCATATGAGTTATCGTAATGTGTCAGTAAGCCTCTACCATCTTCAACTGCAAGGCATGGT